>SWCE01002068.1_pt1 | contig 121846 bp, 109 predicted proteins | sample 4690061 | NCBI WGS metagenome assembly SWCE01 (sample SAMN10267279, study PRJNA491770) | bioreactor metagenome | isolation source: DHS bioreactor inoculated with subseafloor sediment | place: Japan: off Shimokita Peninsula | collected 2012-10 | reverse complement strand
AACAGGACCAACAGGACCAACAGGACCAACGGGAGCCGACGGAGCAACAGGCCCAACGGGTCCAACGGGAGCCACAGGAGCAGACGGGGCAACGGGTCCAACAGGACCAACAGGTCCAACGGGCCCAACGGGAGTCACAGGAGCTGACGGGGTAACAGGTCCAACCGGCCCAACGGGAGCCACAGGAGCCGATGGAGCAACAGGTCCAACAGGTCCAACGGGAGTCACAGGAGCTGACGGTCCAGCGGGCCCAACGGGTCCAACAGGAGCCACAGGAGCTGACGGGGCAACAGGTCCAACAGGTCCAACCGGCCCGACGGGAGCCACGGGAGCTGACGGGGCAACGGGACCAACGGGACCAACAGGCCCAACAGGAGCCACAGGAGCTGACGGGGCAACAGGTCCAACAGGTCCAACAGGCCCGACGGGAGTCACAGGAGCTGACGGTCCAGCGGGACCAACGGGAGCAACAGGCCCAACGGGAGCCACAGGAGCAGACGGGGCAACAGGTCCAACAGGTCCAACTGGTCCGACGGGAGCCACAGGAGCTGACGGAGCAACAGGCCCAACGGGTCCAACGGGAGCCACGGGAGCTGACGGGGCAACGGGTCCAACAGGCCCAACGGGAGTCACAGGAGCTGACGGGGCAACGGGACCAACAGGCCCAACAGGAGCGACAGGAGCTGACGGGGCAACAGGTCCAACAGGCCCAACGGGTCCAACAGGAGCGACAGGAGCTGACGGGGCAACGGGACCAACAGGCGGAGCTGCATTAAGCGAAGGATTTTCTGCATTTGTTCCAGCTATTTCAACTTCTGCCAGTACCCAGCTAACAGGATTTAGTGTAACCTCTCCGTATTTTGACAGCACTACCTTTGATGAGGTAACGGGTGATTATACAGTTCCGGCCACCGGTGTTTATATGATCGAAGCTACAATTAATTATTCGACAACAGCCTCTGTTTCGGTTTCCTTAGGTGCCGGTATCAATCCTTCATTGGTTGTCAGAAGAACATCACCGATCGTAACAGACTTGATAAGCGGTCTGTTCCCAATATTAAACGTAGATGTGGCACTGGTACTGACCTTAAGAGCCATACTTGGAAACGGAACAGTCACCTTAGCAGGAACTGTGGAATTAACCGCAGGCGATGTTGTCGGCCTCTTCTATGAAGCAGATGGATTAACCATACCTCTGGATTTAGGAGGAGCAGGTACCCCGGGGGTTGTATGGTCAATCAATCGTCTGACGTAGCGTATTAAATGAGGAACTGAGCAAATCTGTGGCGTTATCGCCGGCCCAACAGCGGGCAGGAAAGTTACCTTTAACACAAGAAAGCAGGTCTCCTGCTTTCTTGATACATAATATATTATTAGTTCCACAATCATGGTCTTTCATCCATATAGAAAAATGTGCACATAAAGTAACTATCCAAAATAATATAACCCTATAGAAAGATTAAATAATGTGGGGTGAGATGATGGCTACACTAAGCCTATGCATGATCGTTAAAAATGAGGAGGACACCTTAGCCAGGTGCCTGGATTCAGTAAAGGATATTGTGGATGAGATCGTCATTGTAGATACGGGCTCAACTGATCGAACTAAAGAAATTGCATTACAATATACAGAAAAAATCTATGACTTTAAATGGATAAATGACTTTTCTGCCGCTAGAAATTATTCCTACAAGCAGGCAACAAAGGAATATATTATGTGGCTTGATGCCGACGATGTTATTTTGCCTGAGGATCAAGCCAAATTATTGGAATTAAAGGATAACCAGTTAAATTCATTAATTGATGGAGTCATGATGAAATACAATACTGCCTTTGATCAAAAGGGAAATGTAACTTTTTCCTATTATCGTGAAAGAATTACAAAAAGAGAGAGAGGCTTCGAATGGAAGGAGCCTGTTCATGAGTGTATACAATTATATGGTAATATAATTAATGTAGATATCGCCATCACCCATCGGAAAATAAAAGCTTCTGATCCTGGCAGGAATTTAAAAATATATGAAGAAATAGTGAAAACAGGAACCCTAAGCCCAAGGGGGACCTACTACTATGCAAGGGAGCTTAGAGAAAACAATAGATTTGAAGAAGCCATTGACTATTTCAATAAATTTCTACAATCAGGCAAGGGTTGGGTAGAGGACAATATCGGTGCCTGTACAGAACTGGCCAAATGTTACTGGGCCCTGGGGGATTCCACCAATAGGCTTAACGCCTTACTTAGGAGCTTCCATTATGATACCCCAAGAGCAGAAGTATGCTGTGATATCGGTTATTTTTTTAAAGAAAAGAAAGAATATGATCGATCCATATTCTGGTTTGAGCTGGTTTTGAATTTAAAGAAGCCCAAGGACTGTTGGGGATTCGTACTTGAGGATACCTGGGGCTACATCCCTTGTATCGAACTCTGTGTTTGCCACTACGAAAAAGGTGATTTAACAAAGGCCATATTCTATAACAATTTGGCAGGGGAATATAAGCCTAATGATTCCAGTTTCCTGAGAAATAAAGAATTATTTGATAGAATATATGGAACACAGAAGCCTTAGCCCCGTAACTAAATGCTGATTACTCCCTGAGAAAATAATTAATAATAAAGGTGCTGTAGCGAGATTTAACCAGGGAGTGCCAATGAATTTAGTACGTACTAGGACCTATTTTTCAATGGCTTTATAAAATTTAAAGATCTAGTCTTGAATATATTTAGAAATTTGATACAATGAAAGAGAAAAAAGAGCAGGAAATAGGCAAATAGTAATAGCTATTTCCTGCTAAAAAATACTAATTACAGAATTATCCTAATTCCTTTAATTGCTAAAGGTTCGAGAAAAAAGTGGACATATTATGGAAATAGAAAAGGAAAACGATTGCTTTTCAAATTTATATGGAATAGTTCCAAAAAGTTTCTCTATAAATTCTTCGATTTTTTTTATATAATAGAAAGGTATACAAGATACAATTATTTAATTTTTGGCACATACAGTAAGACAACAGCTACTTAATATTGGTCAGACAACATACACGTCAAAAATTAATTAATATTAATACAACTTAATCAAAGTCTTTGTGTAGTAATAAAATTTAAAGGAGGAAACAAAATGGCAAGAAAGATGAAAACCATGGATGGTAATGCTGCAGCGGCGTATTGTGCCTATGCTTTTACTGATGTTGCGGCAATTTATCCAATTACTCCCTCTTCAAACATGGCAGAAAATGTAGATGAGTGGAGTTCTTATGGTCAGAAAAATATCTTCGGTCAAACTGTTAAAGTAACTGAAATGCAGTCGGAAGCAGGGGCTGCTGGAGCAGTACATGGTTCTTTAGCAGCAGGGGCGCTGACAACAACCTTCACAGCTTCCCAAGGACTATTATTGATGATTCCCAACATGTATAAAATTGCAGGGGAATTATTGCCAGGTGTATTCCATGTAAGTGCCCGTGCGGTTGCAGGACATGCCCTTTCTATCTTTGGAGACCATTCAGACGTAATGGCTACAAGACAAACAGGATGTGCAATGCTTGCCTCCGGTAGTGTTCAAGAGGTAATGGATCTAGGAAGTATTGCTCACTTGTCTGCAATTAAAGGTAGGGTACCCTTTGTACATTTCTTTGACGGCTTTAGAACTTCCCATGAGGTTCAAAAGGTTGAAGTTATTGAATATGATGAATTGGCAAAGCTATTGGATTGGGAAGCCCTAAAGGCCTTCAGAAATAATGCTTTAAATCCACAAAACCCTGTTTTAAGGGGAACAGCACAAAACCCAGATATTTTCTTCCAAGCTAAGGAAGCCTCTAACGGGTTCTACGAAGTAATTCCTGACATTGTAAATGGCTATATGAAGGAAATTTCTAAACTAACTGGTAGAGAATATGCACCATTTAATTACTATGGAGCGCCAGATGCAGAAAATATTATCGTTGCCATGGGTTCTGTTACCGATACAATTGAAGAAACCATTGATTATCTATTAGAAAGAGGAGAAAAGGTAGGGGTAATCAAGGTTCACCTATACAGACCTTTCTCTGAAAAATATTTCCATGATGTTTTACCAAAAACAGTAAAGAGAATTGCTGTTCTTGATAGAACAAAAGAACCCGGTGCTCTTGCTGAACCATTGCACCTTGATGTTAAATCTATGTTCTACGGTAGAGAAAATGCACCTCTAATTATCGGTGGAAGATATGGACTAGGCTCTAAGGATACTGTACCATCTCAAATTATTGCCGTATACAATAATCTTAAAGCTGACCAACCAAAGGATCGCTTTACCTTAGGGATCGTTGATGATGTAACCCACACCTCTTTACCTTTAACAGAAAACGTAAATGTAGCACCTAAGGGAACAATCCGCTGTAAGTTCTGGGGATTAGGCTCTGACGGTACTGTAGGGGCAAACAAAAGTGCTATCAAAATTATTGGTGACAATACAGATATGTATGCCCAAGCTTATTTTGCTTATGACTCTAAAAAGTCTGGCGGGGTAACCATTTCCCATTTGCGTTTTGGAGGAAAGCCAATTAAGTCAACCTATCTAATTGATGAAGCAGACTTTGTAGCCTGCCATAACCAAGCCTATGTAAATCAATATGATTTATTAAAGGGACTTAAAAAGGGTGGAACCTTCCTGCTTAACTGTATCTGGTCTCCAGAAGAATTAAGCGAAAAGCTTCCAGCTTCTATTAAAAAATATATTGCTAAAAATGATATTAATTTCTATACAATCAATGCCACTGATATTGCCAGTGAAATCGGCTTAGGTGGAAGAATCAACATGATTTGTCAATCAGCCTTCTTTAAGCTGGCTAAGGTTATCCCCGTTGATGATGCCATTAAATACCTTAAGGATGCCATTGTAGATTCCTATGGAAACAAGGGCGAAAAGATCATTAAAATGAACTATGAGGCTGTTGAAAGAGGCGTAAATGCTTTAACTAAGATCGATGTGCCTGCTGATTGGACCGGTGCCGTTGAGGGAGAAGCTGCTGCTGCTGTTGAAGAGCCAGAATTTATTAAAGATATTTTAAGACCTATGAACGCTCAAGCAGGAGACGACCTGCCAGTAAGTGCCTTTGTAGGAGCTGAAGACGGAACCTTCCCATTAGGTACATCTGCCTATGAAAAACGTGGTATTGCTGTAAATGTGCCTGAGTGGATTCCAGAAAACTGTATCCAATGTAACCAATGCTCCTTTGTTTGTCCCCATGCTGCTATTCGTCCCTTCCTGTTAGATGAAAAAGAAGTGGCTAATGCACCAGAAGGCTTCAAAACATTGAAGGCAATGGGTAAGGAATTTGAAGGATTACAATATAAAATGCAAGTAAGCCCATTAGATTGTACAGGCTGCGGTAACTGTGCAGATATCTGTCCTTCTAAAAATAAAGCCCTTGTAATGCAACCAATTGAACCACAAATTGTTGCTGAAAAGGAAAACTGGGATTATGCAGTGTCTGTAACTGACAAATCTGACCTAACCAATATAGAAAGTGTTAAGGGAAGCCAATTCTCTCAACCATTATTCCAGTTCTCAGGAGCCTGCGCCGGTTGTGGAGAAACACCTTACGTTAAATTAATTACCCAATTATTCGGGGACCGAATGATGATTGCCAATGCCACAGGATGCTCCTCTATCTATGGCGGTAGTGCACCATCTGTACCATACTGCAAAAATGCTGACGGCAGAGGACCAGCCTGGGCAAATTCTCTGTTTGAAGATAACGCAGAATATGGCTATGGTATGTTCCTGGCAACACAACAAATGAGAGCCAGATTAACTGATTTAATGGAAACTGGCTTAGAAGCTGATCTATCAGCAGAATTAAAGGATGCCTTTAAATTCTGGTTAGAAAATAAAGATTTAGGTAGAGCATCTAAGGAAGCAACCTTTAAGCTTCTTCCATTACTAGAGGCTGCCAAGGGCAACGATATTGTTGATGAAATCCTTGAGAAACAACAATATCTAATTAAACAATCTCAATGGATTCTTGGTGGAGACGGCTGGGCCTATGATATTGGCTTCGGCGGTTTAGACCATGTAATTGCCTCTGGTGAAGACGTAAATATCCTTGTTATGGATACCGAGGTATACTCTAATACAGGAGGACAATCCTCTAAAGCAACACCAACGGCTTCAATCGCTAAGTTTGCTGCCTCTGGTAAAAAGATTAAGAAGAAAGACCTTGGTATGATTGCCATGAGCTATGGTTATGTTTATGTAGCACAGGTAGCCATGGGTGCAGATAAAAACCAATTAATTAAGGCTATGAAGGAAGCTGAAGCCTATCCAGGACCATCGATTGTGATTGCCTACTCACCATGTATCGCTCATGGTATCAAGGCTGGCATGGGTAAAACCCAAGAACAATCTAAGAAAGCTGTGGAAGCTGGATACTGGCATCTTTACAGATTCAACCCAACGTTAAAAGAGCAAGGTAAAAATCCATTTACCCTTGACTCAAAGGAACCAAAGACATCCTTTAAGGATTTCCTAATGGGAGAGGTTCGATATGCGTCCTTAGTGAAGGCCTTCCCAGAGCAAGCAGGAGAGCTGTTTGCCAAGGCTGAAAAAGAAGCAGAAGAAAGATATGAAAGCTATAAAAAGCTAGCTCAATAATCATATGATTTAAAATAAAAAGACGAAGTAAGAAAATCCTTACTTCGTCTTTTTTTATTATTTATTAATAGTAAAGTTCTACTTTTTTAACAAATGCGCTAGAAGCCGGTCTTTTGCGGTTAAGCAGAAGCCTGGTTAAATATAGTACATTAAATAATCTTGCTGCTTTAAATAATGACTAACCATATTCTCGAGGGTAATTTGATCCACAATTTCATTAATAGATTCATTAATCCTACTCCAGAGATTTTCCGTTAAACATCGTTCAATAGCGTTATTTTCAAGGGATTCCTCCGCCACATTCAATTCCCCTTCCAGGGCCCGAAGCACATCGCCTACAGTGATGGAAGCGGGATGGGCTGCTAGGGAATAGCCCCCCTGGGCTCCCTTTACACTTTTAACGATGCCTTGTTTTTTTAAGGTGGAAAAAAGATGCTCCAGGTAATTTACAGAGATACCCTGACGTTCAGCAATAACATTGAGTGGAACATGGCCCTTTTCCCATTCCATGGCAAGGTCTACCATTGCCACCAAACCATATTTGCCCTTTGTAGATATTTTCAGTTTTCTCCACTCCTTTTTAATATTTTTCAACTTTAGTCAATATACTAATGGAATAGGCCATATTTGTCAATCAAATTGTAGCAAACAATAGAGCAGCAAAAAAAATGAGCTTTATTTTTAAAATCTAGGGTATACTAAAATAAAAAAACATTGACAAATTTCAGGTATGGCATATAATATAAATAAATAAAACCTATAAAATTAATAGGAAAAGTAGGTATTAAGATGAGGGGGAATTACAATGCCAAAAATAGCAAAGAATTTAACGGAATTAATCGGGAAAACACCTATGCTTGAGCTTCAAAATTACAACAAGCTTGAAGGAATAGAGGCACAAATTATTGCAAAGCTTGAGAGCTTTAACCCCGGCGGCAGTATTAAGGACAGAATAGGCTATGCCATGATTAAGGATGCAGAGGATAAAGGTTTGATTAACAAGAACACCGTGATTATTGAGCCCACCAGCGGTAACACAGGGATTGCCCTGGCCTATGTGGCAGCGGCCAAAGGCTATCGTTTAATCCTTACTATGCCCGATACCATGAGTATTGAACGAAGAAATCTTCTAAAGGCCCTGGGAGCAGAATTAGTGTTAACTCCAGGGGCAGAGGGAATGAAGGGTGCCATTAATAAGGCTGAGGAACTGGCGGACCAGTCCTCTGAACCCACCTTTATTCCACAGCAATTTAAAAATCTTGCTAATCCAGAAATCCACCGACAAACCACAGCCCAAGAAATATTACAGGATACTGACGGTAGAGTAGATATATTCATAGGGGGCGTTGGCACAGGGGGAACCATCACAGGGGTCGGAGAGATTTTAAAAGCAAAAAACCCTGAAATTAAGGTAGTAGCCGTTGAACCAACCGATTCAGCTGTACTTTCTGGAAGCAAGCCTGGCCCCCATAAGATTCAAGGAATAGGAGCGGGCTTTGTGCCGGATATTTTAAATGCAGAAATCATTGATGAAATCTACCAGGTAAAAAATGAAGAGGCCTTTGAAGCCTCCCGAAAAGTAGCAAAATCCGAGGGACTACTGGTAGGAATATCTGCTGGTGCTGCAATCCACGCCGCCACTGAGATTGCCAAAAGACCAGAAAACAAGGGTAAAGTAATTGTCGTAATATTGCCAGATACCGGAGAAAGATATTTGTCTACCGCACTATACCAGGAGTAATAATATAAGCTTTAAATGCTGTTTACTTGATATTCTAAAAAACCTCTTTATTTAAGGAGGTTTTTTATTTTAAAAAGACTTTGTTATGTAATAGATAAGCTTAAGACGAAAGGATTAAGAACGTTGAACCCATGATAATATTATGCTATGATTAGGTGGCAGAGCCATTAACAAACCCAGGGCCTCGAGAACTTTTTTCGAGGTTTCTTTGCCATAATGTATGAGTTTACAGATCAGTGCCTAAAAATATCGTGACGGTGTATAATATAAGAAAGCACTTTTGAAAAGAGGGAGAATAATGCTGGGACTCACCCTAGAGGGAGGCGGTGCCAAGGGAGCCTATCAAATAGGTGCATGGCGGGCCCTTCGAGAACTAAATATAGAATTTCAAGGAATTACAGGTACCTCTGTAGGGGCATTGAATGGGGCCATGATCATACAGGATGATTTTGACACAGCCTATGAGCTGTGGCATGAAATTACCCCTAACCAGGTTTTAGATATTGATGATCGAATCTATGAAATGATTGCGGATTATGATCTGAATTCTAATAATCTGCAGCTATTGCTGGATGAAATGAAAAGGGCTGTGAAAGGCCTTGGCTTTGACACAAAGCCCCTGGAGAAGCTGGTACAGCAAAATATTAAGGAGGAAAAGCTTCGGAAGTCAAAGATGGACTTTGGCTTTGTAACCGTCTGTTTAAGTGATCGAAAGCCCATGGAGATATTTAAGGAGGACGTGCCCCAGGGTAAAATGGGTGACTACCTGATTGCTTCCTCATACTTACCTATATTCAAATCAAAAAAGCTTGATGGAAAGCTGTTTCTTGATGGGGCCTTCTATAATAACCTGCCAATCGACATGCTGTACAACAGGGGCTATCGAAAAATCATAGCAGTTCGCCTGCTGGGAAAGGGAAGGGTTAAAAAAATTGATTTTCCTGATCTTGAGGTAGTATATATCATTCCCAGGGAGAACCTGGGGAGCATGATGGATTTCACCCGAGATAGGGCAAGGCATAACTTAAAGCTTGGCTATCTGGATACCATGAGGGCAATGAAGGACCTTAGGGGGAAAAAATATTACCTGCAGGGTGCAATGGATGAAGAGAAGGCCTTTCGATTCTTCTTGGAATTGGGAGAGGCCTGTATTAAGGAGCTGGGGATTCAATTTGGTCTACCCCAATGGATGCCATTGAATCGATTGCTGATGGAAGAAATCATACCCAAGCTGGCCTATTTGACAGATTGCAGAAAGGGTGCTACCTATGGTGAGATTATAGAGGGACTGATTGAGGGGGCCGCAAGCCATCTTGAAATAGACCCCTATACCATATACACCCTTGACGAATTGATACAACAGATTACTAAAAATGGATCAATTAGAGGAGTTACTCCATCGGACCCCAAAAATGGCTTTATCCTAAATGAAATTATCCTTCGGTTAGATAAGGAAAAGCAGCTGAAGGAAGCGGTAAAAATCCTATTAAGTCATGGACATTTCTCAATTTTATAGATTACTCCTCGGGAGGGAAATAGGATGACAATGTTAAATGTATTAACGATTGTTTCTACAATTATGACGATTCTAATCAGTATTGTAATACTTTTAGAAAATAGAAGCCCTTCCAGAACCGTGGCCTGGCTAATGGTTTTAATTCTGCTGCCTGGGGTAGGTATATTTTTATACCTTTACATTGGTCAAAACCATCGAAAAAAGAAGACCTTTATCAAAAAATCCAAGCAGGATTATCGTATTATGGAGAATTTAGTAGGAGAACAGGCCTCCTTTTCAGCCTATAGCAATCTTTTTCATGAGGCCTTTGACGATGTACGGGGAAAATTAATCCCCCTGTTAATGAAAAATACCCATTCCCCCATAACGGTGAATAATGCTACAGAAATACTTCAAGATGGAGAACAAACCTTCAGCACCATCCTTGAGTACATTCAGTCGGCCCAGGTACATATCCATATAGAGTACTATATCATTAAAGACAGCGTTATTGGTCGGCAAATTCAAACAGCCCTGATCGAAAAGGCCAAGGCGGGCCTGGAGGTTCGATTAATATATGATGCCGTAGGAAGCTGGAAGCTGACAAGGGGCTTTCTTGACCCAATGCGTAAGGCAGGGGTGAAGCTGTATCCCTTCTTACCAGTTTCAATTCCGCTCTTTGGACATCGGCTAAATTACAGGAACCATCGTAAAATCATCATTATTGATGGAAAAGTCGGCTTCTTAGGGGGACTAAATATTGGTGATGAGTATCTAGGAAAAAATCAAAAGCTAGGCTTTTGGCGGGATACCCATCTAAAAATACAGGGAGAAGCCGTATATGTGCTGCAAGCCATTTTTTTAATGGATTGGTACTTCGTATCGGGGGAGGAAATAGATGATAATATCTATTTTCCAAAGCAGGGCCATTGTGGAGAACAGCTTATTCAAATTGCCTCCAGCGGACCAGACTCCTATTGGGAATCAATTCATCAGGCCTACTTTACAGCCATTAATTCCGCTGCCCAAAGGGTCTATATCATGACCCCCTACCTAGTGCCCGATGAAGGTATACTAATGGCCTTAAAAACCGCAGCCATCAGAGGGGTAGAGGTAAGAATACTACTGCCTAGCATACCCGATCATAGGACCGTATTTTGGGCATCAAAATCACACTTTATTGAGCTTCTGGAGGCAGGGGTAAAAATCTATCAGTATCAAAAAGGCTTTGTTCATGGAAAGGTAATTGTGGCCGATGACCACTTTACCAGTATTGGAACAGCCAACCTGGACATAAGAAGCTTTCGACTGAACTTTGAAGTCAATGCCTTTATTTACGATGAAGGAATAACTCAAAAAATCTTAGCGGATTTTACCGATGATTTTAATAATAGCCGAGAGGTTACCTTGAAAGATTATAATAAACGCCCCACCCTTGACCGCTTTAAGGAATCCCTGGCAAGGCTGATTTCGCCAATTCTATAGCAAAATTACCAAAATATAAACTGAAGCTCCCATCTTATTTTATAAGATTGGGAGCTTTATCTTGCTAATTTTCTTTGAGTTGTTGTATTAACCCCTCTGTTTTGGCTACCATGCTGTCATAAAATATAATATAACCGTCAGAAAAAAGATAGGCTTTTTTCAATACAGCAATAACTGGTTGTTTCTCTAAATAGAAAATAATATTTGATTCATTAAAATCACTGTTAATTGCCTCCTCCGCCAGGGCAATTATTTCAACTGTAATGATTTCATTACCGCTGTTAAAGTTCAATGTGGCATATCGTCCTTGAAAATAGTCAGTAAATCCGTTATCTTGATTCACTCTCGTTAGGGAAACTTCAGTCTTATCGTTAGGCCAAAAATCCTTCACATCAGTTACGATGCCTTCATCTTGATAGTAAAAGACAATATTTTCAGCCTGATCAATTTTATCCATTACTGAAAAACTATATCCTATACCAGACCTGATTGCCAGTATGATCTGTACTAAGTTACATGCTATGATTAAGTATAATACGACCTTACCAGCAGAGCTGGAACGACGTTGATTAGATTTTAAAAATTGTTTCATATCATATACCAAAATAATTATCTAGTCCTATATCTAATAAAAGAGAATTATTGTTAAAGTCCCTATGACCATGAGTAGACGATTTTTCAGTTGTTACACCCTTTTCTCCAACAATAAGTGTAAACGTTGTATCGCTTCCTGAGTAATATTGATAGAGACTATTGACGTAAACAGTTTTAGTATTCATTTGCTTACATGTATATCTATCTAAATATTGTTTTTCTGCTACATATTTAACACCATTTACTAATACTACTCTAGCTACTAGAGTTATGGTAAGTGGAGGAAATCCGCTTAAAACTGCAATTTGTGCTATTGTTTTTAATGCAGGAGTCAGAAATCGAGACTGTCTGTTAGGAGTGGTATAAGAGCGAGATCCATAAAGACGTGCTGTAGCCGAACTTCTTGTTTTTGTACCTAGTAGTGTATTTGAATAGGGCCTGCCATATTCTGAATGCAAGAAACTAGTCACACGAGAAGCAGAAAAAGGGGTGATATCATCGGACCATCTTCTTTGTAATGAGTGTTTGTAACTTCTTGGATTTCAAACTCTAATTTTCCATTGAGAGACATTTCTTTTATTTTTAAAAAGTTGTCTGAATTTGTGCCTAATAAATTTAAATTTTTTAACTCTTTATCATAAGTTAACAGTCTATTTGGCGCATCTTTTTTTATTAAGGCAATTTCAAGCCTATTATCTGTAGATAAAACTATTGTGATTGTATATTCATCAGTATCTTCAAAAAAGTAAGTGTCATTGTCAATCACTGATAATTCTTGAGTGTAAGAGTCATTTTTATTGAATTTGATTACATGATCTGCTGATGGGTTATCATTGGCGGCAAATATATAATTACATGAAAAAACAAGAAATGAAATTGTTAGTAAAACAGATACGATTTTTTTAAACATATACATCCTCCTTAATTTTTTTATTAATTTTAAGATAAATTCAAACCACATCCAATTATTTACATAACCATAATATACCATATTGAAAAAGGGAGTCAAGTTTTGTTTAATGAATCTTTTTGCTATTAACTTAATTTAATCCAGCTAAACAATGCAAACTTAGGTATAAATTCTTTAGGTATCATATTAATTAGTCAGATCATGGGTACTGAGAAAGTAGGCTGTGGGTCTGTTATGAATAGCATGGACTGCCAAGCCTACAGCTATATGCGTAATGGCTTTTTATTCTGTTTAATGTCTTATAAACAAGAAAGAATCATTAAGGGTAGCCCAATTACTCATGATATATTTTCACATTGTTTTCTGTTACACCAATTTAACAATTAGTATGATTTATAAAAAATATTTTCATAAAATAAATTCTATTCAAAGAAGAAGCAAGGTGATTTCAAGAAATAGATCGATGTAAAAAAACACCAATTATTCACGGTATAAATTGACAACTTGTCTAAACATGACTATACTATAATTAAATGAAGTTTTTTACTTTTCTGTAAATAATTTAAGGGGGAAGGGGAAACGGATGAAAATCTTGAGTACTGGAGAAAAAATTCGACAATTAAGAACAGACTTAGGATTAAAGCAAGATGACATTTCAAACGATGAAGTTACTAGAAGCTTGATCAGCATGATCGAAAATAACAAAAGAAGCCTAACCTATCGTACAGCCAAAATAATTTCTAAATCACTTAATCAATACTACATAAACCTAGGGGCACAGATCACCCCAGACCTACTGCTAGAATCAGAAGTGGAACAGGCCCAACGGATTATACGGGAAAGGCTGGATGAGATGAAGCAGCTATTGGATAACCCGACCACAGGCACTGAAGTGCAAATTAATGAAAGCTTTCAAAAACTGATTGACTTTGCAAGGGAATGGAAGCTTGACCAAATGATTGCCCAATTACATGAAACCAGAGGCCGATTCTATTACAAAACCTATCAATACAATGAAGCTTTAAAGGATCTTTTTGAAGCCTTGGAGTATCATCTTCAAAGGGAGAACTATGACAAGGTGGCCTCCATGTATAATTTAATTGGAAGCATCCATTACCAGTTAAGTATTTATGACCAGGCCCTATTATATTATGAAAAGTGCTTTAGTACCGTTATCGCCCATCGACCAAGCAACTATGATCAAATGGAGTTGTTTTCTAAAGTAAATAAAATACGCTGTTATATTAAATTAAATAGATATGACATGGCATTTAAAGAGCTTAACCATTTCAAAGAAAAATATAAAACAGAGGATAGGTATTTATTTGAGGCTTTTTTAATGGAGGGAAATGCCTACTTAGAAATTCAGAACTACGATAAGGCAAGTAAGATTTTTCAGAAATTATTAAAAAAATCAACTAGAATACCACCCGACATATTATTTTTAATTTATGAAACCTATGCCGATTTATTTCAAAGGCAAGGTGAATATGAAAAAAGCATTGGCTATATCGAGTCTGCATTTGAATATATTGACCATGGGTATCCCAACATTGTTGCTTATTTGTTTCTATATGAAGCAAGGGCATACCAATATTTAAACCAATTAGAGGATGCTCATCGGGTAATTGAAAAAGGGCTGACCTTTGCTGAAAAGATATCTAAAATAGATGTGATTATAGACCTAACCATATTAAAGGCTCAGATGGACATCGGTGCAGAAAACTATAATTCTGCTGAAGAAAAGTTGCATCTATTAAAGGATTACATAGAGAGAAAAGGACTAAAAAGCAGAAGAGATGACCTGTATCTTTATTTTATGGAGCTGTATTGTAAGAAAAAAGAGTATCAAAAATGTTTAGCATATATTATGGAGGCGCAGCAGCTTAGAAATAAAGAAAAAATGGAAAGAAGATAATTAAAATAATTTATTGAAGAAAGGGGAATTCTTTATGAAACTAAAAAAGAAAGCGATCTTATTATTAGCTTGCTCAATGATTTTTATTAGTCAATTCGGAATGGCAAAGGCTTTAGATGAGTCTGATTATTCCTTTAATACCACAAAAAATTTGTCTGGTTGGAAGTTCTCAGCTGAGGAGCAACAAATTATTCCATGTGTAATTCCTGATCCACATACAGATTAATCAATTATAGAAATCTATATTGACCCTTTTAAAGCTATCGCTTAGAGAATTGATGCCTAGCCCATATTAGAAGATAAAAATAAAAAATCTACTTGACGAAACGATAATATCTATAATATAATACCTATAAGTTTTTAGTATACAATATAAGTGAATAATAAATGACTCTTATCCAGAGAGGTGGAGGGACTGGCCCGATGAAACCCGGCAACCGTACTTATTTTTAAGTAAAGGTGCTAATTCCTGCGAAACGAAGGTTTCGAAAGATAAGAGAGCCAATTTAGCATATACATTGTCTCTCTGTCTTTTCAGAGAGTTTTTTTATTGTTCTAAAAGGGGGTATGATTCGGGAGAGCTTTTTATTAAAACGCTTTAGAACAATAATACATTAATTTATTAAAGAGAAGGAGAGACATGAATATGAAAAGAATAGCCATTATTGTAGTAGCGCTTTTATTATTGGGATCCTTAGTAGGTTGTACCGAAAAGACAACAGGCGATAAGGTCCTTAGTACAGAAAAGCTAGTGATTGGTGTCAGTGCAGGTCCCCACGAACAAATCATGGAAAAGGTAAAAGAATTGGCGGCGGCCGATGGATTGGAAATTGAAATAAAGGTGTTTACAGAATATGTTATGCCTAACATTGCCCTGGCAGAGGGAGAATTAGATATTAACAGTTTCCAGCATAAGCCCTACCTTGACCAGTTTAAAGCAGATCGTAATTTAGATATTGTAGAGGTGGGCTACACAGTTAACTTCCCCATGGGAATCTATTCTGACAAGCTGAAGGCTGTATCTGAATTAAAGGAAGGAGATCAGGTGGGATTACCCAATGACCCCACCAATGGGGCAAGGGCCTTGATCCTATTAGAAAATGCAGGATTAATTAAGCTAAGAGAAGGGGCAGAGGTCGCAGCGACAATCAATGATATTGTAGAAAATCCCTTTAACCTTGATCTTATTGAATTAGAGGCTTCTCAAATCCCAAGGCAATTGAGTGAATTGGCAGCAGCAGCCATTAATACCAACTTTGCTATTGAACACGGCTTTGTTCCAACTGAGGATTCCATCTTTATTGAACCAAAGGATTCCCCCTGGGTAAATGTAATTGCTGTACGGACAGAGAATAAGGATGATGAAGCGGTAAAAAAATTACTGCAATATTATCATTCTGATGAAGTAAAGCAATTTGTTGAGGAGCAATTTGACGGTTCCATTGTTCCTGGTTGGTAGTAGGCTCCCTTAGGAAAGGACTGATATAATTGATTAAACTGGAAAATATAGCGAAGGCTTTTCCAACCCCACGGGGAGAGCTAAGGGCAGTGGATAATGTGTCTCTTGAAATACAGCGGGGAGAAATCTATGGTATTATAGGCCATAGTGGAGCAGGAAAAAGCACTCTGATTCGTTGTGTAAATTTACTAGAAAAACCCACCACAGGAGAAGTCTATATTGATGGAGTACCTATTACAACCCTGTCTCAGGGGAAGCTTCGAGCGGTCAGAAGAAAAATTGGAATGATTTTTCAAGGATTTAATTTACTGAAAACCGCCAGTGTATATGATAATATTGCCATTCCCCTTCGACTGACCGATGTACCCAAGGAAGAAATTCATAAAAGGGTGACGAAGTATTTAACCGTTGTTGGGCTTGAAAATAAAAAGGACGCTTATCCATCACAATTATCCGGGGGACAAAAGCAAAGGGTAGCTATCGCCCGGGCCCTTTCTCATCAGCCTGAAATACTGCTAAGTGATGAGGCCACCAGTGCCCTGGATCCAGAGACTACCGAATCCATCCTGGAGCTGCTATTAAAAATAAATCAGCAATTTGGCATTACCATTCTACTAATTACCCATGAGATGAATGTGATTCATAGGGTTTGTGACGGTCTGGCGGTAATGGATAAAGGCGTAGTGGTGGAGGAAGGAAGGGTACTGGATATCTATGGAGCCCCGAAGCACCCAACAACAAAAAAATTTATTAACAGTCAATTTCCTCAAATACTGCCCCAGGAAGCTAGAGAGAAGGTCCAAAGCCCTGGATCAATTGTATCTTTATCCTTTGTAGGGGATGTGAGCGGAGAACCTCTTCTGGCGGAAATAGCAAAGGAATATGAAGTCTACCCCAATATTTTATCAGGGAATATTATTCAGCTTAAGAATTCTCTTTACGGAAGACTGATCGTCAAGCTCCAGGGAAAAGAAGAAGAGATTAAGAAGGCAAGGGTCCACCTTGAAAAGGTAGGAATTAAGGTTGAGGAGGTATAGACATGGATAAAATAGCATTGTTTTATGAACGCTGGGGAGCGACAATTATAGAGGCCACAGTACAAACCTTTCAGATGGTTTCCATTGCCATGCTGTTCTCCATATTAATTGGATTACCCTTAGGAATCCTGCTGGTGCTGACCAGAAGGGGAAAGCCCCTGGAAAACGGACCGATTTCCTTGGTGCTGAATATATTAATCAATGTCATTCGATCTTTACCCTTCATCATTCTGTTATTCTTTATCCTACCCTTTACAAAGCTATTGGTAGGTACCTCCATCGGGGTAAAGGGGGTTATTGTGCCCTTGGTAGTCTATACAGCGCCCTATATTGCAAGATTAATGGAATCAGCATTGCTGGAGGTGGATAAGGGTGTTCTTGAGGCCTATGAGGCCATGGGAATCAAGACAAAGGATATTATTTGGCATGTGATGGTACGAGAGGCAAGACCCTCTATTTTGCTGGGTTTGACTATTGCACTGATTGGCCTTATTGGGGCCACAGCCATGGCAGGACTGGTGGGGGCAGGAGGACTGGGGGACCTGGCCTACCGCTATGGACATCTTCGGTATGAGGTAGATGTGATGTACACAACGGTATTCATACTAATTATCCTAATTCAAGGAATACAATCCCTTGGTAATCGCCTGGCCGCCAAACTAAAGCAAGACTAATACAGCCTTGAAAAGGCTCGAGGCTGTGGGCTGATAAATTGATATGGCAAAAGCAAAGCCCCTATCTATAACGGATAGGGGCTTGATAAGTAATAGGTTAAATTTAAACGAATAGGGCTTATTCTACAGTGATTTCCTTGGTATTTTCCCACAGGCCGTGGATATTACAGTAGCTTACGGCATGGAAGGTACCAGACTTATTTAATTTCACTGTGGTAGCACCAACGGGCTCAGTAAAGGATTCCCCTTCACCATGGGCAGCGAAGTTAAAGCTGGCGATTTCCACAGGAAATTTAGCACCCTCTGGATGGAAAAATACCTTAAACCAGGCAATATAATGCTCTAATGTATTAGGATGGCCGATTGCGTCTCCGATAGAAACCTTTAGTTCGAATTTTTCCCCTGCTTGAACCTTGTCGGGAGTGTGAATGATGGGTACATGCTTTTCTCCCTTCCAGTCGCCAGTTTGAAGAAATTGTCCTAAGCTTTTCATGAAAAAAACCTCCTTTAATATTTACCAAAATAGCTTACAAGTCTATTTATAACCAAAATTCTAAAATTATAACAGTTTTTTATAAAGTTCTTAAAATTTGTTAAAGCTATAGCAGATTAGTATTATAAGAGGATTGCATCATTCCGGGGTTTATATTATAATAATTGGGGAAAATAACAAGTGAAGAGGAGTCGTTAAGATGAATTTACATGAGCAGTGGAAAGAAATAGCCTTTACAGAAAAGGATCAAGCTTCTACTCAGGAGTTTTGGAAGGAATATTGCGAAATTGAAAAGGGCATCTACGAGGCAATTCTAACCTATAGAGATATGAAAATCGCGGGTACCATAAAGGAATTAGCAGCGAAATTTGAAGTGACTATGGTATATTTTGTAGGCTTCCTTGATGGTATTAATGACAGCTTAGTCAACCCGCTGGATTTAGATACCCTTGAAGAAGATACTTCTATTGAGTTAGATATTGATCTGGAAAAGCTGTATTATAATATGCTGGCTGCCGAGGCTGAATGGCTATATACATTACCGCAATGGGATGAAATCTTGACAGATGAGAAGAAAAAGGAAATTAAAAAAGCCTATAACAGCTCTAAAACCGTAGTAAAGGAAGAAAAAATCGGTAGAAATGAACCCTGCCCCTGTGGAAGCGGGAAAAAATACAAAAAATGCTGTGGACAATAAAAATAAACTGTTGGGAAACCAACAGTTTTATTTTTGCTATCTATTATTAAGTTCTTCAATCAGCTTAATTCCAGCCTCAATCTGCCGTTTCACCTCACTTCGGGCAGTTCCCCCAAAGGTGGCCCTTCTGTCAACGGCAACCCTGGTAGAAAGGATATCCTTAATGTCCTCCTTAAAGGCCTGATGGAATTCATGCCATTCCTTTAATGTCATATCCTCCAAGGTTTTGTTTTCCTTAATGCAATACTGAACGATATTCCCTACAATTTCGTGGGTTTCCCGGAAGGGAACTCCCTGAATTACCAGATATTCTGCCACATCCGTTGCCAGCAAAAATCCCTTTTCCAGATGGGGAGCTATTTTTTCCTCCTTGGGTCTGATTCCTGCAATTAGAGGAGTCATCACCTCAAGAACCATGTTTACCGTATAAATTCCATGAAAAACAGCCCGTTTGTCCTCCTGTAGATCCCGATTATAGGTTAGGGGAAGCCCTTTGATATTGGCCATCAAATCGAATAGGCCGCTAATAACACCGCTGGCTTTTCCTCGGGTAAGCTCCAGGGCATCAGGATTCTTCTTGTTGGGCATCATGCTGGAGCCTGTACAAAAAGCATCAGGAGGCTCAATAAAATCAAACTCTGAGGTACACCAAATAATTAAGTCTTCGCTAAGACGGCTGGTATTTAATAAAAGGGTAGAGGCAGCAAATAAAAATTCCAGCAGGTAATCTCGGTCTGATACGGTATCTAAGCTATTTTGAGTGTTGGTACCAAAGCCCAATAGGGTCTTTGTATATTCCCTATCCAGAGGAAGGGTAGAGCCAGCCAGAGCACCTGCCCCCAGGGGATTTACATCGGTGGTTTCATAGGCTCCTTGAAAACGCTTAAAATCCCTGGAGAACTTCCAAAAATAGGCCATCCAGTAGTGGCCCATGGAGATTGGTTGGGCATGCTGTAGGTGTGTAAAACCTGGAATAATCACATCTATGTCTGAATTGGCCCTATTAGCAAGAACCTCCATAAATTGCGACAGCTTTCCTTGAATTTCTTTGATTGATTTCTTCATATAAAGACGATAATCTACGGCCACCTGATCATTCCTCGAGCGACCTGTATGAATTTTAGCCCCAAGGGGTCCGAGCTTTTCAATTAACCTTGATTCAATGTTCATATGAACATCCTCAAGTGATATTTTGGGCTGAAAGACACCTGCTTCAATTTCCTGCTCAATTTCAGAAAGACCAATCAAAAGCTTATCAAGCTCTTCTTTAGTTAAAATACCAATTTTGTAGAGCATTTTGGCATGGGCAGTACTGCCCTGAATATCATGGTGATAAAAGCGCCAGTCCATATCTAGGGATTGGCTGAATTGCAGCATAATTTCAGCAGGAGAGCCTGAGAACCGTCCGCTCCATAGGGCCTTTTCACTAAATTGCTTCATCCTATTGCCTCCTTCGTGTGAATAAATATTCAATCATTATAAACTTATATTTTACTAACTATAGCGAAATAACGTATATATAATAAGGATAGATGAAATGGACAAACAAGTCAATACATAAATATACATTTATACTGAATGGGCTTCATTGATTGAAAGAGATAGAATTTTATACGGGGCTGTGATAGAATGAGTAATTAGAAAGCTTAAACTAGGAGGTCAAGTATGAAGCTAGAAAAATTATTTGAAATTCAAAAAGCCCTGGATGATAAAATACTAATGGAGCATCAGCTTCAGAAGCAGGATTTAGTACCCCCCAAGCTGTTAGCCCTACAGGTGGAGCTAGGAGAGCTGGCCAATGAAACTAGATGCTTTAAATATTGGAGTAAGAAGAAGCCCTCCGAAAAGAAGGTAATCTTAGAGGAATATGTAGATTGCCTGCATTTTATTTTAAGCCTTGGATTGGATGGAAATTTTACGTTAGCATCGACTGATTTTCATGATTCAGGGGAAGGTCTGGTACAACGGTTTCAACGGGTTTTTACTGAAATCAATGGCTTACTGGCCAATTTAGAGGAAGGTCAATACATAGCCCTATGGGAAAGCTTTATGGCCTTGGGTGAGGGATTGGGTTTTTCTTTGGAGGAAATTGAGGAGGCCTATCTCTTAAAGAATAAAATTAATCATCAAAGGCAAGCAGAGGGCTATTAATATTGGCATACAAAACCCAGACCCCGGTTCATAGAACCTGTGTCTGGGCTTTGTTATCAGGCCATGGCCTTTTCATGAATCACCTTTTCCTGCCAATTGCCCCGCCAATAGATGGTCATCCCTATGATGCAAATAAAAAGATTACTTAAGAGCATGGCGTACCATACAGAGTTGGGTCCCCAATTGGTATAATAGCGAAACAGAACAATCATTGGAATTCTTAAAAACCAAAGTCTGCCCATTTCCATGGCCATACTATAGCCCGTATGACCCGAACCCTGAAATGTTCCAATTAAAATTTGAAAGACACCCATCAAGGGAAGACCAATACAAATTAGTTTTAAGTACTGTATTCCCTGGGTTAATACCAACGGGTCATCCTTGACAAAGACCCCAACCACCCATGAGGAGGCAGTAAACAGCATCATTCCCCCCACAACCATGAATATAGTAGATAAATAAATGCTGGTTTTAAATGCCAGCTTGGCCCTGTCCTTTTGATCTGCCCCTAGATTTTGCCCCACGATGGTGGCCATGGCACTGCCAATCCCCATGGCAGGCATCAATACCAGGGAATTAATTCGGTTCCCCACGGTAAAGGCAGCCAGGGTGGCGCTGCCGTAGGAAATAACGTAGGCATTTAAGACGATGAATCCCAGCGCTGATCCCGATTGCCCAATGGTGGCAGGCAAGCCAATTTTAATAATATTAAGGAGTAAATCCTTTTGAAGCCTAAGATTTTTTCTAGTTAAATAGACCCCCTTTTTGTGGGCAAAGAGGGTGTAGATGGCATAGAAGGCAAAGATTGCCCGAGAAATGATGGTGGCGATGGCTGCTCCCCTGATCCCTAAACCAAAGGTAAAGATAAAGATAGGGTCTAAAATGATGTTAAGGATAACACCGCAGACATTTAGTACCATAGGGGTAAAGGTATCCCCTTGTCCTTGTTTTATGGCATTGTAGACAAAGAATAAAAATACTACAGGCATATCCAAGAACATAATACTTAGGTATTGGGCACTTAAATCCAATACCACCGGGTCTCCTTTAATAAAGCCAACCATATAGGGAGCAGCAAAAAAACCAATAATCCCCAGGGCGATTGAAAGAAGTAAAGCAAAACTGAAAATTTGCCCACCAATAGTACGGGCACTTTTCATATCATCGGTCCCTGTATATTGGGAAATCATGGCGGTACCGGCAACATTCATTCCCATTCCCAAGGAAATAATTAAAAATATAAAGGGGAAGATCAAGCCCATGGCAGCCAGTTCATCGGTTCCCAGTCGACCTACCCAAAAAGTATCGGCCAAATTATAAAGGGTCTGGATTAGATTATTGAACATAATAGGACCGGCCAACAGCATAATCACCTTGGATATGGGGCCGCTTAATATCAACTGTCTTTTATTTTCGTAATTCATAGAACCTCCTTAAATATTTAGTATAGCTAAATATATTATACCATTTCATTTTGCAAATACAATTCTGAAATCTTAAAAAATTTTCGTTAAAACCAGAAATAGTCCGGTGGCTTTTACAAGATTTTAGGCAGAATCGATGGAATAGTTGATAAAACACAAATATTTTAAAAATTTTGACTTAAGAGTAAAAACATAATAAAATGTACATGTATAAAAAAATATTTACATATCTTTTAAAGAGATTTTTACGATGATAAGAGAAGGGGGAGGTTATATGACGAATCAACTGCAAGATTTAATTAAGGAGTATAATGGTCTAACCAAGAGAAGAAAGCAATTCTTGGAAGTGATCAGCCTTATGTATTGGGACCTACAGACAAAAGCGCCTAGAGGGGCTACAGACGAGCGATCAGAGACAATTGGGACAATGTATACAGAGGTTTTTAAGGAACTGATTTCCGATAAATCAGAGGCCCTGTTGAACAGGTTGCTGGAAAAGGAAAATTTTGATCAACTCACTAAAGTATTACAGCTGTCCGTTACCAACGACAAAAAAGAATTAGATCGATATAAGAAAATTCCGCCTGAAAGATATGGTGCGTACAAGGCATTGACTGCCAAGGCCCAGACAATTTGGGCGGAGGCCAAGGAAAAAAATGATTTTTTATTATTTCAGCCTTATTTAGAGGAGATAGTGGCCTTTCAGCAGGAATTTATCGAACTAAGGGGGTATAACGGGCATAAATACAACACCCTACTAGATGATTATGAGCCGGGGATGACCACCGAAACCCTTGATGCAATTTTTGCCTATATAAAGGAAAAGACCATATCGCTTCTAAGAAAAATAGAGACCTCTGCCCATGAGCCCAAGGTAGACATTCTGCACAAATCCTACGATGCTAAAAGGCAGGAGGAACTAAGCCTAAGAATGTTAAGAGATATGGGCTACGACTTTGACCGAGGAAGGCTGGATATCAGTGCCCATCCCTTTACGATTAAAATAAATACAGGGGATGTGAGAATTACAACCCGCTATGAAGAGCAGTTATTGAGCAGTGCTTTATTTTCATCTATTCATGAGGGGGGACATGGGCTGTATGAGCAAAATATAGATCCGGCCCTTAGGGAAACCTCCCTTTCAGAGGCGGCCTCCACAGGAGTCCATGAATCTCAATCACGCTATTGGGAAAATATTTTAGGAAGAAGCCAGGCCTTCTGGAAATACTTTGGACCGATTGTCCGGGAGATCTTTCCTGAAAATCTACAAGGTGCCAGCAATGAAGCGTTATACTATGCCGTAAATAAAATTCAGCCCTCCTTCATTCGAGTAGAAGCCGATGAAATCACCTATAATCTGCATATTATTTTACGATATGAGCTGGAAAAGGATTTAATTAATGGTGTGATTACTGTAGCAGACCTGCCAAGACTATGGAATGAAAAAATGGAAACCTATTTAGGGATTAAGCCTGACCAAGATAGTCAAGGGGTATTGCAGGATGTTCATTGGTCCGATGGAATGTTTGGGTATTTTCCCACCTACTCCCTGGGAAATATCTATGCAGCACAGTTTACCAAGAAGCTGAGGGAAGGAATTCCTGACTATGAGGAATTAATTGAAAAGGGAAATTTTAAGCCCATATTAGACTGGCTTAAAGAAAATATCCATCGCCATGGAGCAATGATGCAGCCGGAAGCGCTTTTGGAAAAGGTAACAGGTGAAGGAATCAATCCCCAATATTTTATTGAATATATTGAAGAAAAATACGCTGATATTTATCAATTGGCTTTTGATCAGGCTGAGGATTTTACTTGATATTCAACTAGAAAGCCACCTGAAATCAGGTGGCTTAATTAATATATTCTACTGTTGGATTGCAGCGTTGGCTAAGGCGTTTTCAACAGCTTCTGTCCATTGAGCAGAAGAACCTGTTGCTCCTGTAAAGGCATCAACATCAGCACCATTGGCTTCAACAAATGCTTTTTCAAGGGCTGGTTTAGCTTCATGATAGGCTGGATAGCTATAGTTTTCATCCTTGAATACTTCTTTATCCTCTGCAAAGGTTGTTTGCTCTAAAACTACCTCTGTGATTACATCATCAGCAATAGTTACCCAAACAACAGCACGACCCTTATCAGTTGCTTCTGAGGAAGCCATAAAGGTTCCGTCAAAGTATTTACCTTCAGTTTTACCAGAAGCTAATGTTAACGCTCTTTCAACTGCTTGCTTCCATTGTGTACTAGAACCGGTGGCTCCAGTATGGGCATCAACTTCAGCTCCGTTGGCTTCTACAAATTTTTCAGCCATGGCAGTTTTAGCTTCATGATAAACCTCGTAGGAATAGTCTTCGCCCTTTTCATCACCTAATTTATCAGTTTGAGTTAATTCAACATTAACGATGGCATCGTCTTCAATAGTAATTGTGGCCTTTGCATAACCATTTTCACCACCGTCAGAGATTCCTGTGTATGTACCATTTACATAAGTACCGGCTGTTTCTTCTACTTGACCCTTGGAAGCATCAGTTTCAGCAGGCTCCTTATCTGCTGGTGCAGAACAAGCTGCTAGATTAAGTGCTAGCACTGCAGCAAGTGCTGTAAGTACAAATTTTTTCATGTGCATTGCATAAATCCTCCCAAATAATATATTTGAACCAATAACTATTATACATTAACAATTACTATAAATAAATAAACAAGCGCTAATAACTTTTTAAATTTTACGTAACATTTGTGAAACATGTATAAATATTCTCTATGACTAAAACCTGAAAAAAAGCAGAGAGTTCGATCCCATAGGATTAACCCTCTGCTTTAGAAACATGGATTGTAGTTATGAATTAGCCCATCATTGCCGCTAAATCTTCCTTTGCATTGTCAACCAGCTTTAGATTAAAGGTGTTTTGCAATACGCCTAGTACGCCGGGGGTAATAAATTCTGGTGGTTTAGGTCCAATATAAATGTTTTGAATTCCTAAACTAAAGAGACCTAATAAAATGGCGACAGCTTTTTGCTCAAACCATGAAAGAACAATACTTAGCGGTAATTCATTAACCTGGCATTCAAAGGCATTGGCAAGGGCCAGAGCAATTTTCACTGCTGAGCCTGAGTTATTACATTGTCCTAAGTCAATATATCTTGGAATATTGGTTCCGGGAACCACACCGTAGTCCACATCATTAAATCTGAACTTACCGCAGGAGGTGGTTAATATAACGCATTCCTTAGGAAGGGAGGTGGCCAGCTCACGATAATATTCGCCACCCTTTCCAGGGGCGTCACAGCCTGCAATAACAAAGAAACGTTTAATTTTACCTGATTTTACTGCATCAATAATTTCAGGAGCAATGCTTAATACTGTTTCATGGTGAAAACCAGTTGTTAAGGTTTTGTCTGATTGAATATTAGCCTTGGGTAAAGAAAGGGCCTTTTCAATCATCGGTGAAAAGTCGTCATTTTCAATCTTAGCAACACCTTCTAAACCAGCCACATCATAGGACCAGAATCGGTCAGAGTAGCTGCCTTTAATTGGCATTAGACAATTGGTAGTACCTAGAATACAACCGGGGAATTCTTCAAAGACCTTTCTTTGGTCAAACCAAGCCTTGCCCACATTTCCCTTTAAATGAGAATACTTTTTAAGCTGAGGATAGCCATGGGCTGGAAGCATTTCAGAGTGGGTATAAATATTAATTCCCTTACCCTCTGTTTGCTTTAGAAGCTCTTCAAGGGCAAATAGATTGTGTCCTGTTACCAGAATGCAGTGGCCTTCTATTTTATCCTCTGATACGGTTATGGGTTGAGGCACTCCCAATAGAGAGGTATGGGCCTTATCAAGTAAATCCATCACCCTAACGGTGGCTGTACCTACCTTCATAGCCATATTAATGTGTTCTTCAAGATTAAAGTTTGAATTAGTTAGGGTCATGTAGAGGGCCTCTTGGGTAATTTTATCTACCTCAGGGTCCCGGTGGCCTAATTGTGCTGCATGGGTGGCATAGGCAGCAATTCCCTTTAGTCCAAAGATCATGGTGTCTTGAAGACTGGCGATGTCCTCGTTTTTACCACAAACGCCAATTTTTCCTGTACATCCGCCCTTTGGCGTTTGCTCACATTGATAACAAAACATAATGAAATCCTCCTTTATAATTTGTATATTAAATCCTATGGTATGAAAACCTTTTATACTATTTTGGGTACAATAACATCATACGGTATAATTGGCTGGTAAACTGTGACATATATCACGACTGGATGTGATGATTATCATTATGCCATACAAAGTGAGCTTATACCGAGGATAAATAATATCAAATTACAAAAAATAATGTAGGAGGTGATATTATGAAGGAACCAAATGTAAAGACCCTATTAGAGGTACTAAAGGGAGAGGAAATGGCTGCTGAAATCTATAGTACAGTCCTTTCCACCATTGAAAATCGAGAGATAAAGCAGAAATTAAATCAGATTGCAGGGAACCATAAAAACCATACCACCATCCTTTCAGAACAAATTATTAAGATGGGGGGAAGACCTGATTCGTCCACAGGAATGGGAGGATGGATGGCCAATACAAAGATGAAGCTTCAAGGAATTGTATCCAATGATGAAAAAATCCTTAAGGAGCTCCATAATGGAGAAAAACAGGGAGTTAAGCTGGTCAACGAAATTGTAAAGGGAGACCTGGATGATTCAAGCAGAGCCATGGTACAGCAAATGATGGACACTGATAAGGGCCATATAAAGGAATTGGAGGAAATGATCAATCGGTATCGGCACTAAAAAACAGTTGAAGGACAAGAAAAAAGGAGCCAGCAGGCCTTAAAAAGGTGCTGGCTTTCTAATGGTACGTACAACCAATTACCGTAGGAGGCTTATTTTACAGAAGCAATGATTATAGGTGGCTTGCTCCCCTAAATCTGAAACCCCCAGAGAGGTGAGGCGATTGACGGCCTGGTGTTTTATCCACCAGCCCTCATAAATCATAATGACTTCTTCGGGAACACCATGATCAAGAGCTGCCACAGCTGTAATTTTTCCTTCGATTGATTCCAGCGTTACTTGATCCTTAGGCTTTATACCATAGGTATTCATCGTTTTCTGGGACATGTAAACCTCTGGTAAAAAGCCTTCCTTAAGGTGAACATTATGCTGGGAATGTAAGGAGTGCTTAGGATGTAAGCTCAGCAGCTGCAGCGGGTAGTCTTCACTACGATTTCCCTTAACCCAACTGGGGATAGCAAAATGGAACTTTCCAGTGGTTGTGGCAAATATTCGATTTTCCCATGGGATTTCGTTCCCTTCAAACTTAAAGCTCTTTCCCTGTAATTCAGCTAAGGTAAGGCCTGAATTATTGAGTAGAGGAGCCAGTGCCCTTTTAAGATAGGCCTCTTTACTTGGGTACTTAGCCAGGTATTCCTTCATCCCCAAAGATCGGGCCAGCAGATTAAAAATCTCGAATTCCTCCTTTACTCCATGCCGTGGAGGAAGCACTCTTTGGGTATAATAAAAGTGGGAATGCCACATGGAAGAGCAGAGAAAGTCCTCCTCCTCAAAAATATGGCTACAGGGCAGTACATAGTCAGAATACTGAGCTGTATCAGTCATAAATAAATCAATGGTCACCTTAACGGGAATTGCCTTAAAAGCTTCAATGGTTTGATTCGTATTGGGTAGCTGTAATAGCGGATTTCCCTTGGTGATGAACATTAGTTTAATTTCGTCCTTCCGTTCCTCCAAAATATATTTGGAGAAAAATGCTCTAATGAAGCTGGGTTGTCTGTCGGAATAGGCATTCTCTACATAATCCCAATCAATCCATTGGGAAACAAATTTATTACCGTAGCTTACACCGCCCCCTTGTATACCAATGTTTCCTGTAAGGGCACCAAGGGCATCAATATAGCGAATATTCATGCCTCCCTTGGGGTAACGCTGCAGTCCATAACCTAAGATAATAGAAGCGGGGGAATGTAAGGCATATAGCTTTGTAAGCTGAGTTACTGCTTCTGGTGATAGGCCCGTAGCACGAATCAAGTCCTCCAATGGCAGCTCAGCCAGCCTATCGGCATATTCCGTAAAACCCCAGGAAAATCGGAGGATAAAGCCCTTGTCAAACCATTCGTTTTCAAGAATGATTTTTGCCATAGCCAGGGCCAGGGCACCGTCTGATTCAGGTCTAATCTGGAAATAATGGGTAGCCATCTTTGCGGTAGCCGTTTCAATAGGATCAATAACAACTAAATTTGCTCCCTGCACCTTGGCCTCCTTTAAGAAGGGAACCAGGTGTACATTTGTATGGACAGGGTTTCTTCCCCAAATGAGAATCGTCTTAGAATGTAAAGTGTCCTCGGGAGTATGACTTAATACCCTTCCAAAATCCTCTTTTTGAGCGGCAATTCCAGCTCCCCAGCATAGGCTGCCCCTGGGAACAGTGACCTTACCAAGGGAATTAAAAAAGGCAGTATCTATGTTTTTTGACAGGCCCCCATGGCCAGACTCACTATAATGCAGTATTGAGGAGGCACCATAGCAATTTACAGTATCCCTTAGTATAGCACTGATTTCATTGATGGCCTGTGGCCAAGAAAGCTTAACCCATTGTCCATTTACTTTTTTCATGGGGGAAGTTATTCGTTCGGGGCTTTTCAGTCGATTGAGATGTTCAGCCCCCTTCTGACATAAAAATCCCCTAGTAATAGAATGCTGCTTATCCCCAACTACTTTAATTAATTTATCATCATCCGACAGGGTCACTTGAATACTGCAGGCATCCCAGCAATCTAAAGAACAGGCAGTTTTAATGGTTTTCATAATAAGAATCCTTCCTTGGGTGAAAATTTCTATAAGGCTTATGAAAATAGCTTGTTAGTTGAAAATATTCTATCATAGAAGCATCAACGGGTAAAGCTGCTTAAATTATCAAAAATGGATAGGACTAATTGATTTAGCGAATTAAAAAGAGGGTATGTAAAGTAAATGTATAACATATGTGTAAAAGGAAAGGAGAATGTAATCTATGGAAAAAAGAACAGGTGTTGCTACAATGAAAGGAAATCCAATCACATTGCTGGGGAAAGAACTTAAAGTCGGAGACAAGGCGCCGGATTTTACAGCCTTAACGAAGGATTTAGCCCCCTACGGATTAAAGGATATGGCAGATAAAATAAAACTAATCAGTGTAGTACCATCCATTGATACAGGGGTATGTGACCTGCAAACCATTCGTTTTAATGAAGAGGCGGGGGCCCTGAAGGATACTGTGGTGGTAACCATCAGTATGGATTTACCCTTCGCCCTGAATCGCTATTGTGCCAGTAAGGGAATAGACAATGCCATTACCCTTTCTGATCATCGTGATGCCTCCTTTGGCTTGGCCTATGGCTTTTTAATAGAAGAATTAAGACTATTATCCAGAGGTGTTCTTGTGATCGATAAAAACAATCAAGTGAAGTATGTGGAGTACGTCTCGGAGGTTGGTACCCATCCTGATTATGACAAGGCCCTGGAGGCTGTTTCAAAATTACAATAACATATGGTGAAAGCCTGCTCTCAGCTTAATATCCCTATGGGTCAGCGATAACCGAGGCGTAGACCTTGTTATTGACTTTTTTAGCCCACTATTGTACCTTTAAATTTAAGGAGGGGCTAAAATGAAAATAGGTGAAGTACTTAAAAGAGTAAAATGCTTTCTATTTAATGAGCCCTATTTGTCTGAGGCGGCCCTGGTACAATTAAAGGGACCCCTACTATTGCACATTAGCGATACACCGTTGGATACCTTGGCCTATGTAAAAAATGTGATTAAAAAAATTAATCCACAATATATTGTGCATACTGGGGATATGATAGACAATATCAAGTTAGAGATCCAGCCTAACCATATTAGGGAATACGAAAAGGGCCTTAAGATCATGGTGAAAATATTAGAAAATACTTCCCATGCCCAGCTTTTTTATGCTGTGGGAAATCATGATGACCAAGGACTGCTGGAAAAAACTATCCACAGGGGAACGGTATTTCGGGAGGGAACGATTCAATTAAAAAGCCGCAGCTTCTATATTAACCACTTTTTCATTGAGGAGTCCCCCACCACAGATTTCTATCTCTATGGACACAGTCTTGAGCCTTGGCACCACTGCAGAGACAAGCAAGTGGGTCTGAATGGCCTGCTTCATATTAATGTGGTGAATCTTGACACGGGGGAAATTGTTCACCTGGATTATCCCCTAGGAACAAATCGTTTGAGAAGGATAGAGCGGGGTAAAATTGGATTGTAGAGAAAGGGGGATACCTAGATGCTATTCTTAAGAATGGGGCCCAGATTTTTATTTGTTCGTACCGAGGATATAGAATCAATTAAATTTTTCTTAATTCATGCCCTGGGAGGAAAGAGCATCTCATTTCCCAGGGGACACGATGAGGCCTCTGAGGACAGTACCCTCTGTTTTTTAACTGATTCTGATAAGGTGAAAACCTCCATTGATGACGCTAAGGAGATTATATTAGTCAACGAGGTATCTTCATTTTGTCTGGCCAGCATCATCAACAGTCATGTAGAAAAGCTAATCCATCGGGTGGATATGGGGCCTGCTTCAATGGTCATGCGGGTTGCAGGAGACGAACAAAAAATTATTCAGAGATTACAGGAGGCATACCAGGCTGAGACCGTCGATTGGGAGGAGGGTATTCGTAAAGGAGAAAGGGGAGATACCCTGCTGGGCTTAACGAAAAAGCCCATTAATGCCATTCTTTCGGGAAAGGACTTCATTCAACCTAATCTGCTGCTGCCCTATCCAGTATCGAAAATTCAAAAAAGATTGCGGATCGAAGGCCTACGTTTTATTACTCAAAGCTTGGAAAGCGGCCAGTGGTATGAGTTAAGAATAAATATATATGATTCAAAGGGGCGTTATCAGGAGAACTATGACCGACTGATTTTCATACTGTCAAAGCTTGAAATAGGAATGATCCTAGGGGAAACCTGGACCAAGGACCATGCCCTGGCCCTTTTATCGGTGCTGGCCTACCAGGTAAGACTCTTCACCTTCTATACACCCCATGAAGTTAAAAGGCTTTTAATGGCCCTGGAGTTTACTTTAGAAGGAGAACGAATGGTAGATTTTGATTTGTATTACCGAAACAAAAAGATATCATGGAGAGATATTGATAAACGGAAGGGACGGAATACTAAAGCCACCGAATGTATTAGACACCGCCGGGAGCTTTATGAAAAAATGGAGCAAAGGCATATTGAGCTGCTGGAGGCTATGGAGGTTGGTCTAACTAAGGAATAGACATAAGCTAACAAAAATTAACTGATCAAAGGCCCCTGAATTCAAGGAGCATGAAAAGCCAGTCAAGGCAGCGTATCCTATATCGTAATACGCATGGGTGATGGATTTTCTATGCCAATAAGAATATAGGGGCTTTCTACTCTTGGGTGCATGGCGGCATGTACCCTTTCTCAGTTTGTAGTAAATGCCCCAGAGTCGGTCATTTGTTTTATAAAACTATGTTAGCTTTTCGATGGAGGGGTATATTAAAACTATAATAAGAAAAAAAGGTGAAGGAGGTTATATGGAATGAATTATCGTTATCTCATGGAAAATCGAAAATCAGTTAGACAATTCAAAGAAGAAGCTGTTGCCCCTGAAATCCTGAAAGAATTAATGAATTATAGCCAGCAGATAAAAGGACTGATCAACGTAAAGACAAAGTTTGTATTAATTGAAGCGGGTTGGGAAAAGGGGAAACTGCTAAAGGGAAAGGTTGGCTATGGAGGATATCCTGTCTATGCACCTCATTTTATTGCCTTTTTAAGCGATAAAGGGGAGTATTTTTTGCAAAATGCAGGCTATATGATGGAGGAGCTGCTACTAAAGGCCATTTCTCTGAATCTGGGAACCTGTTGGATTTCCGTTGAAAGCCAGGAGATCAAGGAGGCCTTACAGCTGGAAGCATCAGAGCAAGTAGTGGCCCTGGCAGCCATCGGGTATACTGAAGGGCAAATTCCCTATACCCCAAAATCCACCTCTATGAGAGTCTCCTTAAATGAATTTGTATTTTACAAAAAATGGGACCAAAAACCGTGGATTGAAGAATTAGAAATGCGGGGATTAGCCAAGATCTTTTATCATATTAGAATGGCCCCTTCCTGGCAAAATTCCCAGCCCTGGAAGATTATTTTAGATGGGGATGAAATTATACTGGTGGTAGGAGGCGATAATATACAGGAGAAAAATCTGCTGCTGGATGCGGGAATTATGATGCTTTATATGGAAAGAATATTTAATGAAGAAGGCCTTGTGGTAAAGTGGAATCTATACCAAGCGGGAGAAGGAAATTATTACGAAACCTACAACATTCCGAAAAATTTTCAAATCATTGGATCACTTTATATATAACAAACTACTACATCCTAAGCTGCTCCTTACGTTATCCCCTGAGGAAAATTTCCTCAGGGCTTAGCTTTGAAATCGTCAAGGGATTTCGGTTGAAGTATTGACAATTTTATGCTAACATGTTCATTATACAGATACAAATGTACACAAATGGAGGTGAGGTAATTGACAGGTGAAAAAAACAAATATTTTATTGTGGATGCATCGGTTTTACCAGAGGTATTTTTAAAGACCCTGGAGGTTCAGGAAATTCTATCTAAGGGAGGGGCCAATACCATACAGGAAGCGGTTGAAAAGGTAGGAATGAGCCGAAGTGCCTATTATAAATACAAGGATGCCATTCGCCCCTTCCACGAGATTACCAAGGGGAAAATTATGACGATCTCCCTTTTGCTGGAGCATACATCGGGCATATTGTCCGGTATTCTAAATCAAATCGCCCAAGCAAAGGGCAGTGTGTTAACTATCAATCAAAATATCCCCCTTCATGGAGTAGCCAATGTTACCATCTCCTTTGAAACAAAGGAGATGGTATTAGAAGTAGATGCGCTGGTGGAACAAATCAGGGCTACAAAAGGGGTTAAGGAAGCCAACATAGTGGCTAAGGAATAGTAATCTAAGAATGGTCTAAGGGAGGCGGCAGCATGTGGCAGGGTGTAATCAGTCAATATAGAGAATTGTTAGGTATAGAGGAAGGGCAACCGGTAATTACATTAAACGAAGGAAACACACCGTTAATTAGGGCTCAAAATTTAGAAAAAAGCCTTGGAGGAATAAAGCTGTACTTAAAGTATGAGGGATTAAACCCTACTGGTTCCTTTAAGGACCGGGGAATGACCATGGCTGTAACCAAGGCTGTGGCAGCGGGAAGCAAGGCTATTATATGTGCTTCCACGGGGAATACCTCAGCCGCTGCCGCTGCCTATGCAGCCAAGGCAAATATTAAATGCTTTGTACTGATACCCAATAATAAAATCGCCATGGGTAAATTAGCCCAGGCTATTTTATACGGAGCAGAAATTATTCCGGTGGAGGGAAATTTTGATGAGGCGCTACATATCGTAAGGGAAATTGCAGGGGAAGGCAGGGTGACCTTGGTAAACTCCATTAATCCCTATCGCCTATTGGGGCAACGGACTGCCGCCTATGAAATATGTGATCAATTGGGCGGCGAACCTTTAGATTATTTAGCTATTCCCGTTGGAAATGCAGGCAATATCTCTGCCTATTGGGCAGGCTTTAAGGACTATTATGTAAAGGAAAAAATAGATTATCTCCCCTCAATGCTGGGCTTCCAGGCTGCAGGGGCGGCACCCCTGGTAAAGGGCAAAGTAGTTGAAGAACCTGAGACAATTGCCACGGCCATTAGAATTGGAAATCCAGCCAGTTGGGAACTGGCCATTGGTGCAAGAGACGACTCAGAGGGATTGATTGATCAGGTCACCGATGAAGAAATTCTACAGGCCCAGGGCAAATTAGCCAATCAGGAGGGCATTTTTGTGGAGCCAGCATCGGCTGCCAGCCTGGCGGGAGTAATCAAGCTAAACCATAGAGGCTACTTTAAGGAGGGACAACAGGTGGTCTGTGTATTAACGGGAAATGGCCTAAAGGATCCCACTGTTGTTCAACCCAAGGAAAAGCTCAAGGTGTATGGTGTGAATTTAGAAAAAATTAAGGCCCTTATCCATGGTGAATTGGAGGCCCAAAGCAATGGTTAGGGTGAAGGTCCCTGCCACAACAGCCAATGTAGGCCCAGCCTTTGATTGCCTTGGAATAGCCCTTTCTCTGTATAATACCCTCGAGGCAGAAGTAATTCCTGAGGGGCTTATCATTGAAGTGACCGGGCGAGACAGCCAAAGTGTTGAACGGAATGAAAGCAATCTGATTTATCGAAGTATGAAGTATTGCTTTGATAAGGTAGGCTATCAACCCGGAGGAGTAAAAATAACACAGTATAATGAAATTCCCATTTCTCGGGGCTTAGGCAGCAGTGCTGCTTCCATAGTTGCAGGCCTGGTAGCCGCCAATAAATTGATGAACGAACCCTTAAGGGTTCAGGAGCTTTTAGATTTGGCTGTTGAGCTTGAGGGGCACCCGGACAATGTGGCCCCTGCCCTTTTTGGCGGGGTAGTGGTTTCAACCAAGGGCCTGACCCAAACTGAATATGTTCAGTTCCCTGTGGATGAACGGCTGACCTTTTTTGCCGCCATACCTAACCGGAGCCTTAGCACTTCATTGGCAAGGGGAGTACTGCCTAAGACAGTTCCCCATGGGGATGCAGTATTTAATGTCGGTAAGACAGCGCTTTTAGTGGCGTCCCTTATGTCTGGGAGCCTGGATAAAATCACTGGCTCCCTAAGGGATCAGCTTCATCAGCCCTATCGTTTCAAACTGATGCCCTCCCTCGAGAAATTGTTCAAGGATGCGGCGGATCAGCAAATTGAGAATTTATTTTTAAGTGGGGCCGGCCCTACGGTGATTTTGTTGGAATGGCAAGAAACTAAAAATCTTGAAAAACTGAAAAATATCCTCAACCAGCTGCCAGGGGAATGGGAGCTGGTTAAGCTAAAGGGTCATAATTAAAGCTTCCCTGTAAGGTTTTTTTCATGAGAAATGAGGTAAGATGACTAATCAGCGATTTCCTGGGAAAAATAAAGATAAATCCCATGGAAGAGGTGGAAGCTTTGAAGAAAAAAATCATTCTCTTGTCCACAATCCTAATACTGATTATCTTACCAGCGTGCAGTCAGCAGGAGCGTACCATACCAAGGCTGAAGAAGGGGGAGCTTCAAAAAATAGAGAGTTTTGATCAATTTGAAGAGTTTACAAGCTATCGAATTCAGGAGGGAAAATTTTATTTTACGGCTATGCCAAATGGATATTTAGGCTACTATTCCTTTGATTTGGCAACCCAAGAGATTAAGCTGCTATTTGACCGTATTGAGCAATTTTTGTCCTTTATTCCCCTAGATGATGAACGGGCTGTATACGTCGATGAGGAATTAAACCTATATCATCGCCAAGGAGAAAAAGACATTAAGCTGGATGAGCATATAACAGGCTTGAATAATCCTAATATTCTAGCTTCCCCAGACGGAAAGGGAATCTTATATACTAAGGGAAATGGGGCTGATTCAGCCCTATATCAATACATGTTTGATGATAAGTCTGGCAGTCCAAAGAAAATAGTTGATAAGCTGGAAGAAGAAGCCTTTAATACTTTCCATTTCACCACCCAATGGAGCAATAATAGTCATTACTTCATTTATTATAATCAACAGGTCTATGATAACAATGGAAAGCTGGTGGACACCTTAAATGGTACCACATCAAAGTGGTCCCCCGATGATCAATATATTGCCTTTGTCAAAATGCCCGGAAACAAAAATTTGAACGAAATCACCATAGGGGATTGGAGAACCTATGTAGGAAAAGAGCTGGTTCTATTTAACGTAAAAGACCGTAGTAGAACAATTTTGTTTCGGGATGAGGAGGGCTTCATTGATCCGATCGAGAGCATCCAGTGGAGCAAGGATGGAAGTCGCGTGGCAATTTCCCATGGGGAGATTGTTATGACCCAGGATTATTTCGAAAAGATGAATTATGATAAGATACTGGTATACAATTTAAAAAACGAGTCTGAGATGGTTGTCGAGCCCATGGCCTATAATTTCTATGAGTTCGTGTTTAATAATTATATCTACGGAAACAACCTGGGAGTAAAAGAGGCCCTGGAGCTGGTAAATATTGAAACCCAGGAGCGGGAAAAATATGATGAGGCTGTCATCTTAAACAGCAAAGACATGTACTTTATTACCCATCAGGACAAGGCCTATATGGTAGACGGGAAATTACTGATAGAGCTCAATGACGAGGGGGAAAAAAAACAACTGCTGGAATTTCCCTTCGAGGTCTTTAGTCTTTATTTTGATAAGAATTCTGAAACCATGGTAGTAATCAATCGGGCTGGGGAGCTCTATTTGCTTAAAGTTTAATTTTATTGGAAAGTTATCATAATAGCTGTTTCAAGGGAACCCCAATGGGGTAATTTATAAATAAACCTCCTATAAAATTTTACAATAAACTAAAGTCCAATAAACCCACAGTCTGTGGGTTTCGGCCTGCTTAAAGGGTGAAATGCTTTTCAAACAGTCAGCATGTTATTACATTCTCGCTGACTGTTCTTGTGTTATAGGAACGTTCTTCTTTCTTTTCTAACGGATGATTCCAAGAAGTAATAGAAAACAATTTTGTTTTTTGATGATTTTGTTGTACTATGGAAGTACTACATAAATTGCTTGGAGGGTATCGAGGGATGAAATATATCTTAGCAATACTAGTTGGTGTATGTATTGCCCTGATGGTAAATTTAAACGGAACCCTGGGGCTCTATACAAATGTCTATTTTAGTTCCTTTTTAGTTCATGTCATTGCAGCCATAGGCACCCTTATCCCAATATTAAAATTCAAAGAAGAAAATAATCGAAATCTTGAGCTTCCTTTATATTATTACTGCGGAGGGCTAATCGGGGGCATCATTATTGTAATTAATAACATTAGCTTTCAAATACTGGGGGTATCCGTTACCCTGGCCATGGCCCTTGCCGGTCAGGTAACCGCATCGTTTTTTGTTGACAGCTTTGGCTTAATGAGAATGAAGGTTGTTCCCTTTAATAGAAGGAAAATTCCTGGTATTGTCTTAATGGTATTTGGAATTATACTAATGATGGTATTATAGGAGGAAACTATGATAATATTGTGGGGTTTACTGGCTTTTATTTCAGGGGTCTTGGTGACAATCTCATCTATTTTGAATGCCCAGGCCGGCAAAAAGGTAGGAATTTATCGTGCAGCCCTGTTTAACAATATATTTGGGGCCCTTGTGGTGTTGATAATTATATTACTTATGTATGGTAACTTATCGGTGAATCCAGGTCAATTGCGAGAAATTCCCCTTTGGGTTTATGGTGGTGGAATCGTAACAATATTGGTAGTAGTGGGATCTAATGTGGTAATTCCTAAAATTCCCATTGTTTATACAACACTGCTGATTTTTATTGGTCAGTTTGTAACAGCCCTTATTCTTGACAGTCTTTCAAGTGTGCCTGTCACCCTGGGAAAGGCCCTAGGGCTGGTATTTATCCTATTGGGGTTATTGTATAATTTATATGTTGATATGAATAAAAGAAGAGAAGTACAAGGAGAGTAAGCCCAATTCTCCTTGGAAACGAGCGTGGAAAATATAATATTTCGAGGTGAAAGCAGATGGAATACCAAAATAAAGTAGAGATGATCGAGAAAATCATCAGACAAGGTGAAAAGGGAGATAGTAAGCTCTTAATCGGAATGGAATTCGAGCATATTGTCGTTTGGGAAGATACCTTCGAGTCAGTGAATTATTATGAAGAAGCAGGAATTCAGGCGATCCTGAATAAAATGCTGGAGAAGGGCTTCGATGCCAAATATGAGAAGGATTACCTGGTGGGACTGGAAATGGAATACGGTGTTATTACCCTTGAACCCGGAGGGCAATTGGAGCTTAGTATTAAGCCCGCTGCTGATCTTTGTCAGGTTGAAAGTCTCTATCAGGCATTCTTAGAGGATGTACTTCCACTATTAAAGGAAAATAAACAGCTTTTAATGGCCATTGGATATCATCCTAAAACCTCCATTAAGGATATCCCCTTTAATCCCAAAAAACGCTATGAATACATGTCTAATTATTTTAAGAAGACAGGTAAATTTGCCCATAATATGATGAAGGGTACAGCGGCCCTTCAGGTTGCTATCGACTATCGGGATGAAAAGGATTTTATTAAAAAATACAGGGTAGCAAGCTTTCTAGCCCCAGCCCTAGCCTTAATTTCTGATAATTCTCCTGTTTTTGAAGGGACACTGTATGATAAAAACAGCATTAGAAGCGTAATCTGGCAAAATACAGATATTGACCGCAGCGGGATTGTAAAGGGTGTCATGAAGCAGTCCTTTGGCTATAGAGAATATGCCGAATATTTATTAGGGGTACCACCCATCTTTATCACCCACGAAGGCCAATATATTCCCACAAACGAAAGAACTGTCAGTGAGATTTTAGATCAATACCAGTTAACAGAGGAAGAGCTGGAGCATCTTTTTACCATGATATTTCCCGATGTACGGGTAAAGCGGTATATTGAGATCAGAATGGGAGATGCCTTGCCCTATCCCCTAAATCTAGCCTATGGGGCCCTAATTAAGGGAATATTTTATCAGCCCAAGGCGGTGGATTACCTATATGAAATAAGTTTAAAAGTTACCAATGAAGACCTGGAGGGCTACAAAGAAGCTATGATCGAAAAAGGCTTTGAGGCAGAATTCATGGGTCGGCCCCTTGGGGAACTAATCATGAAATTATTTGATATGGCAGAATCGGGCTTAGAAAAAGAAGAAATTGATTATCTATACCCCTTAAAAACGATGATTTTGGGGGGGGAAAATCCAGCAATGATTTCCAAAGAGTGCTTTTTGGTGGAAGGGATAAAAACCCTGGGCTGGTGTGGGTTAAATGATAGGGTAAGGGGGAGTAAGGATAATGCTAGCAGAGAAGTTATTTAGTGCGTACCAAGAAAGGGTACTGAAAAACCCAGGAAAATATCAAGAGAGCTTGAGGGAAATTACCAGGGAGGTGGCTGAGTCCCCTGCCAAATATAAAGGGGAGCCTGTAGAATTTTTATATCAGCCGATGTTTTTCAGCCAAGGGGATATGGAACGATTTGAAACCCTTACGGCTGATTTGATGAAAATTCTCAATAAGGTTATTGACCAATATCTAAAGGATGAAAAATTTAGAAGCTACTTTGGCTTTTCGTCTCTACTGGAGAAATTGATTTTAAAGGACCCTGGCTACAGCATCAATGTACCCATGGGTAGATTTGACATATTTTATCACTATAATCATCAATTTCAGTTTTGTGAGCTCAATGCCGATGGTTCGTCGGGGATGGCGGAACAGCGTGAGCTACAGCGAATTATTGGTAAATCAATAGCCCTAAGGGGATTTGACGGGGAATATCAATATGAGGGCTTTGAGATATTTGATTCCTGGGTAAAGGCCCTGCTGACCAACTATAAAGAATATAGTAAGGGTGATATCAAGCCCCAGGTGGCCATTGTAGATTTTATGACTTCAGAGCCCCCCAGCGAATTTATAGAATTTCAAAAAGCCTTTGAGGCTGCGGGCTGTCCCACTGTAATTGCTGACCCTAGGGATTTGACCTATCAAGATGGGAAGCTTTATTATCAAGACTTTAGAATTGATTGTGTCTACCGTAGAGCTGTGACCTGGGAAATTATCGAAAATGCCTCGGAAGTGAAGGCCTTTATTGAGGCCTATTTGGCTGGGGATGTGTGTGTAGTCGGTCCCCTGCGGTCCCAGGTAATTCACAATAAACAGATATTTGCCATACTCCATGATCCGGAAAAAACCCCCTTCTTAACCGAGGAAGAAAGGAACTTTGTCAAAAGGCATATTCCCTTCACAAGGGTTTTCAACAATCAGGATCAGGAATTAGTTCAACTGGCCATAGAGAAAAAGGATCAGCTGGTCTTAAAGCCCATGGATAAATACGCCTCCAGGGGTGTGCGGGTAGGTAGTGACTATTCCCTTGAGGAATGGAAGCATATCATTGACCAGGAGGCCAAGGAAGAATATTTACTACAGGAATTTTGTCAGGTACCCAAAATTCCCATGGCCAGAATAAATGACGAGCAGGTTTCATTTATTCCCCATAACTATATCATTGGAATTTTTATGTACAATGAAAAGCTCCAGGGGGTATATACAAGGACCGGAACCCATAATATCATTGGGAGCATTGTAGAGTGCTATACGGTTCCTAACTTTGTTTTTAAAGAAAAGTCTGTTTAGATAGGGGTGAAGGGCCTTGAGAAATATAAAGATGACTATTGAATATGATGGCAGCCGGTATCGAGGATGGCAGCGTCTAAAGGATACGGATAATACCATTCAGGGGAAACTGGAAAATGTTATCAGCAAAATGGTGGGCAGCCCGATAGAAATTATTGGCTCGGGCCGGACCGACAGGGGGGTCCATGCCCTGGCCCAGGTAGCTAATTTTCATACTAAGAGCAAGCTCTCTGAAAGAGAAATGCTGATGTATCTTAACCAATACTTGCCCGAAGATATTGTGGTAAAGGAACTTAGGGAAGCGTTAGAACGATTCCATAGCCGTTTTAACGCCACAGGAAAGAAATACCAATACAAGGTATGGAATCATTGGATTCCCTCGGCCTTTCATCGGAAATACAGCTACCATATTTCTGATAAATTAAACCTTAAGGACATGGAAGCAGGGGCGGAAAAGCTATTAGGAACCCATGATTTTATCGCTTTTTCTTCAGTGAAAAAATCAAAAAAGTCCACCGTCAGAACCATTAGCGAAATTACCTTTGAAAAGAAAGGGAATATGCTGGAGATAACCTTTGTAGGAGATGGATTTTTATATAACATGATTAGAATTATGGTGGGTACGTTGCTTCAAATAGGCCTGGGCCAGCTGAAGTCACAGGACATAGATCGTATTTTTCAAGGGGAGAAAAGAGAGGCCGCAGGAATCACCGTACCGGCCCAGGGCCTATTTTTGACGGAAGTATATTATGACTAGCAGACTGGTGAAAAATTTAATTTCAAGCTAGGAAACTTCATTTCCTAGTTTTTTTTATAAATTTCAAGGCAACACTAATAATGAGAGGTGAAGCCTATGAATAATTTTCTGCTTGTTTTCTTGAGAGTCATAACGATTATGTCTCTGCTTTTACTTGTTAACCTGCTGCTGACTGGAAAAAGACTGGTTGGAGAAATGCCCCTGTTCGATTTCTTAGTCGTTATTACTATGGGGTCATTGGTTGGAGCCGATATTGCCGATCCTGAGGTCGCCCACCTGCCCACGGCCTTTGCTGTGGTTGTACTGGGCTTATTTCAATTTCTGATGAATAAGCTGATACTTAATAATCGAAAGTTTGCCAGTCTGGTTACCTTTGAACCCACCCTGGTAATGGAAAATGGCAAATTTTTGATTGATAATATGAAGAAAATTAGATACACCCTAAATGAAGTGTTAATGCTTATGAGAGAAAAGGATATATTTAATTTAACCGAGGTTCAGTATGCAATTATAGAACCCAATGGTAAGCTGACGGTTTTGAAAAGGGCTCAAATGCTGCCCTTAACCCCGAAGGATATGGGAATACAGGTGGCTGCCAATGAAATTCCTATTCCTGTCATTATTGAGGGAAAGCTTGATAAGGCTGGTATAAAAAGTGCAAGTCTTGAAACAGATGAGATTATAGGGCTGATGAAGGCCCAGGGTTATGATCAGGTTTGCACCATATTTTTTGCGACCTATAGCCATCAGCTGGGGCTGCAAATATTTCCCTATACCCAGAGCCACGGAAAGATGGATATAAAGCATTAATCAGTAAAAAGAAAAAATTTAAAAATTACAGAATTTTAATGGTTATCTCGTAACAAATCATGTATAATTATAGGAAAAAACATATGAGGATGAGATAAATGAAGCTTAAGGTAGATCACAAGTATTTTAAATATTCCCTGTATGCCTTTTTTACAGTGGCTATGTCTATTATTTTTTACCTGGTGCTGGACAATCTGGGTTACTACATGGCTAATCTAAGGGGATTCCTTCAAGTTGCAAGAAGAATTCTAAGCCCCTTTATTATCGGCGCCTTTATAGCCTATTTATTAAACCCTGCAGTCCGATGGTTTGAAGAGCGAGTATACAGTAAGATAAATTCCTTGAAGCTAAGGAAAAGGCTCCAGAGGCTGGTTAGTGTTGTGACTGTTTACCTGATCATGATTAGTTCTATTACCATGTTGATTGTGGTGGTTGCTCCTCAAATAGGCAACAACATCTCTGACCTTGTCAGAAGTGCCCCCGAGTATGTAACATCCACCACCGATCTGCTTGATCGTTGGGTTGAGGATATTGAAAATTTCAGCAATTATAATGTATCAGATCAAATTGATGCAAAAGTCCGGAGCCTTTTCGATAATGCCACGAGTATTTTAGAGCGAAGCTTAAGTAACGTATTTTACAGTATATTTAGTATTACCTCAGGTCTTTTAAATGCTGTATTGGGACTCATTATTTCCTTTTATATGCTGATGGATAAGGAGTCCTTTAAATTAGGAGTTGAAAAGCTGTTAAGATTAGTACTAAAGGATGAAACAGTGGAGCGAACTAAGGATTTTGGCAGGGAAGTGGATGATCTCTTTGCTAAATTCATTGTAGGTAAATCTATTGATTCCTTTATTATCGGTTGTCTTTGCTTCATAGGCCTTTCTCTAATGGGCCTTCGCTATACCCTGTTAATTAGTGTCATCGTTTTAGTGACAAATATGATTCCCTACTTTGGACCTTTTATCGGTGCAGTGCCGGCAATCATTATCACCCTGTTCTATAGTCCTATCAATGCCTTCTGGCTGGCAATTTTTATCTTTGCCCTACAGCAGTTTGATGGACTAATTCTAGGCCCTAAAATTTTAGGAGACAGCGTAGGGGTAAGTCCCTTCTGGATTATACTGGCCATTACCGTGGGAGGAAAACTGTTTGGCCTATTGGGGATGTTCTTAGGGGTACCTGTCATCGCCATGATTCGATTGGTTATCACTCGCTTTATCGATCGACAGCTGGAGAAAAAACGCCTTCGGCTAGAAAATAGAATCAATTAAAAATCAGTAGGAGAGAATGAAATCATTCTCGCCTACTGATTTTTTCACCCTGAGTAGAGAGCTTTTTGTAGCGGTAATTAATATAAGCACCTGTCAGAATTAAAATAAAGCCAAAAAGTGAAAGGGAATCGGGAATTTCCTGCCATAAAATCAAACCAATAACAATAGAAAATAGGGTATTACCGTAGGAATATATTGATAGATCCCCAGCCTCTGCATAACGATAGGAGTAGGTCATTAAATATTGGGCAGTGGTTGCAAAGACTCCCACCGACAGCAGTGCCAAGAGCTGCTTCCAGCTAGGGAGAACAAACTGATTAATAAAGGGAAGGGCACTTAAAGTCGATAGGGTAGTAAAGTAAAATACAATGATTTGAGGATGATCTGTTAAACGAAGATGACGGATTGTAGTATAGGCCCCGGCGGCGAAAAGTGCTGAAAACAAAGCTGCAAGGGCAGGTAAGGGCATAAAGCCAGACTGAGGCTTGACAATTAGAAAAATTCCCACCAGGGCAATGACAATGGCCCCCCATTGAATTTTTTGAATGCGTTCCTTTAAAAATAGTGATGCCAGTAACAGCACAAAGAAAGGATTCATTTGATTTAAAATTACCGCATTGGCTAAGGGAAGTCGGTCAAGGGCATAAAAGTATAGAAAGACTCCCAAAAGTCCCAACAGAGATCGAAGGAATAAGTAAGGCTTACTATTGCCTTTAAAGCTTTGACCCGAACGGTAAATAAGAAAAGCACTTGAGAGCATCCCGAGAATATTTCTGAAGAATACCTTTTCCATTGTGGGTAAATCACCGGCCAATTTAACGGATGTGGCCATTAGAGCAAAGAAAAGGGAAGATAAGATCATGAGTAAAATACCTTTATTTCTATTGTCCATGGAAAATTCCTCCTTGATTATTTTTTGCGTATTGAGTGAAACTACTGCCATATTGATTTGTTTCTTTCAGGGAAAAATAAACGAAACAAGGGAGGTGAAGGAATGGAGCTATGGAAGCCCGATCGTGTATACTTTGAGTTAGCAGCCAGGGACACTGTTGTTGGTGAAAGAGTATTGGACTACTGCAAAAATAATGGGATAGAAATCCTGGAAACCACATCCCATAACCAGGTAAGAAATCTTCCGGGAAAGGATGAAAAAGCTAAATATGCAGCAGCAAAAAAAACCCTTATTGTGGGGACAAAGCGCAGTCTGAAATTGGATGTCTGTCGTCCCTCGGCTGATTACCAGTTTTCCCTAATGACCAATTGTCCTGGCACCTGTGAATATTGCTATTTATTTACAACACAAGGCAAAAAACCATATGTCAGAGTTTATGCCAATTTAGAAGAATTATACGAAACAATTGACCGATATATTGAAAAAAAGCTTCCCCACGCCACTGTATTTGAGGCTGCCAGCACCGGTGATCCCCTGGGGGTAGAACATATTACCGGTACTTTGAAGGATACGATCATACACTTTGGAAAATTAAAAAAGGGAAAGCTTCGGGTTGTAACCAAATTTTCCAACGTTGATTCCCTTTTAGATATCCCCCATAATAAGAATACCCGATTTCGCTTTAGCATTAATTCTGATTATGTTATTAGAAGCTACGAGCATAACGTGGCGAATCTATGGGACCGGTTCAGAGCAGCTGAAAAAATGTCTAAATCGGGATATCCCTTAGGATTTATTATTGCGCCAATTGTGCTGCATGAAAATTGGAAACAGGGGTATGCTGAGCTTTTCGAGGGTTTAAGCCAGCATTTGGGCCAGGGAGCTAAGGGATTCATAACCTTTGAGCTGATTCAACATCGCTTTACAATGAATGCTAAAAGTATTATTGAAGAACGATTCCCCAACACAAAGCTGGAAATGGACCCAGAAAAACGGGTGAAAAAATGGGGGAAATATGGTAGGGTTAAATACGTGTACCCTAAGGAAGAGGCCCTTGAAGCTAAGGAATATATTACTCAATTAATAGTTAAGCACTTTCCCCACGGTCATATTCAATATTTCACTTGATAGGCTCCTATGGCAGATAGGGGCCTAAACACCTGCTTGGCCTAAAAATGGTGTTTTCATCACGCTTTCACCCTTTCGAAATAATGGTTATTCTTATTATAACAAAATTAGCTTCATATACCCATGGTTTAGTAGAATTTATATCTTAACTTATCCTTAAAGAAAATTTAATGAAAAACTGATAAACTAATAACTGAAAAAAACGTATCTATTAGTGTAGGTACACAAGCTCATATTGTAGAAAAATGTTTAAAGTCCCTTCTAATGAAGAAAATGTAGAATAGCATCTGGAGGTGAAGGATATGAAGAAAAAGGTGATGATTTTAACCGCTTCTATAGGGTGTGGTCATGATCAAGCCGCTGAAACCCTGGCTACTAAATTAGAGGAGCTGGATGATGAAATTGAGATTATCGTTATGGATTTTATGGAGATTCTAAATTCTTCTATCAGCCACTTGATTAAAAGTAGTTATTTAAAAATGATAGCTCTGATGCCCAATTGGTACCATCATCTCTATAACTATACAATGAAAATCAAGACCAATAGTAAAGTTAAAAATATTTTTATCTACCGATATGAAAAAAAGCTAATGAATCTAATCTGGAGGAATCAGCCGGATATGATTATTTTCACCAATCCCTTTCCATTAATGCTTGTATCAGATATGAAACGAAAGGGAAAAATTAAGGTCAAGACTGCTGCCATTATAACGGATTATACCGCCCATAGGATTTGGCTGGACGATGCAGTTAATCACTATTTCGTTGGCTGTGATGCCCTAAAGGAAGACCTAAAGAACCAGGGAATAGATAAGAAGCGAATATCAGTGACCGGTATACCAATTCGGAATCATTTTTATACTGCTATTGATAAGGAAAGGGTTCTTCGGGAGCAAGGCCTTCAATCAGAACGGCCAACCATTTTAATAATGGGAGGCGGCCTGGGGCTGGGCCCAATTGAAGAGATGATTACGATGCTGGAGGGGGTTCCAGCACCTCTGCAGCTTCTGGTGGTGGCAGGAAAGAATCGAGAGCTGATTGAAGCCCTACAGGCTAAAGCAGGTCACACCCATCATGAAATCAAACTCTATGGCTATTATCAAAACATACATGAGCTTATGGGCATAGCAGACCTGCTGATTTCAAAGGCTGGGGGAATTACCATGACTGAAGCCATTCAAAAGGAGCTTCCCGTACTAATAACTAATCCAATCCCTGGTCAAGAGGTAGGAAATGCAGAGATTCTATCACGACAGGGTACGGCGAAATATATACAGCACCTGGAGGAGCTGACAGCAGCAGTGGAGGATCTGCTCCTTAAGGATGCTGTTGATTATCAGCAAATGAAAGAAAAATGCAAGAAAATGAAAAAGGCAGATGCCTCTATGACCATTGCCACAGCAATACTAAAAACAATAAGTCATGAATATAAGGAGCCTATGATTCGATAGGCTGCCTGCAAGGAAAACCAGCCCTAAGGTATTTTAATACCGTTGGAGGCTGGTTTTTATTTTATTGGGTGTCACCCATGGGCCACATTGTTCTGTAAAATAAAGCTTTACAGAAAGTTAACAGTAATTTAATAGGTGGATAAACCTTCCTCTGTATAGTAACAGTGGAGGAAAATTTATACTGTAAAAATTAGGGCTAAACTGGGGGAGATGCTGATGAAAAAACTAAGGAGAATCAATAGCAGGCTGTTCAAAGAAATAATCAAAAATTTGAAAGGATATTTTGCCTTAGATAAACTAAAGGACTTAAAGATTCATATGAAGCTGTTAATCATGGTGTTGATTACTGGACTGCTGCCAATCATCTTGTTAAGCTCCATCAGTATTAATCGTTCCAGCAAGGAAATTGAGCGAGAGATAATCAAAGGGAATCAATTATTTTCCGCCTTAACCATCGACAGAATTAATGAATACTTTTACAATCGAGAGGGAGACGGATATATGTTAGCTGAATCAAAGACAATCAGCCAGGGGATTGAAATACTCAATCGCTTTGATGTTGACCCGGTAGAGAAGGAAGGGATTATGACGGACTTTATGGTGTATTTACAGGAGGTTATAGAAAAGTATCAATATACAGATATCTTTCTGACCGACAGCTATGGAGAGGTGATATTCAGCAATAAATACAACAAAATTGACATTGCGCCCCTGGTTTTTTCAGGGGACTTTTTAGATAAGGCCATGGGTGGTCAGCAAAATTGGTCAGATATATTTTATAACAGCTTTATTAAGGACAACCTGATGGTTCTGGCTACCCCTGTTTATGCCAGGGCAGATATCGAAAAGCAGCACCCAATTGGCACCTTAAATATCGTACTTAACCAGGCGAGGATTAATGAAGTAGTTCAAAATAATGTAGATAAGCTGGCTCCTGAGGCTGACTCCTATTTAATTAATTCCGATGGATTGCTACTTACCAATACTATGAAGGCGCCTTATATGGAAAATGCTGCTTTAAAGGAGACCATTATATCTGAAGCAGTCACCAGGTTAACGGAGCCTATTCTTAATGGACAGCCGGAATTCAACGAAACCTTTAATCTACGGGGGTACACCGGGAAGGACGTGATTAGTACCCTATCTGTAGCTAAGATTGGAGACAGCTATGTTGGTCTCGTTATAGAAGTAGAAAAAGCCTATGCCTACAGTGGTATAGCCAGCCTTAGAGGAAGTTTGCTGATCATTGCCCTATTCATTGTATTCCTATGTGCTTGTATGGCGGTAAAGATGGCTCGTACGATCAGCAGCCCCATTAAAAAAGTAATCAATATGATCAGTGAAATAGCCAATCTTAATTTAGAAAATCAAATAAGCATTGATCAGGTGGTACGAAGGGATGAAATCGGAGATTTAGAGAGGGCAGTCATCAAGATTCAAAACAACTTCCGCAGTATTATTGCAGAGGTGGAAAGGTCTGCCCGGGAGGTGGCCGCTGCTTCCCAGGAGCTAAAGGGAAATGTTCAGCAGTCCTCCCTGAGGGCAGAGATCATGGCAGAGAGAATAAGTGAAATTGCCCAGGGATCTTCGGATCAAGCTTGTAATGCCCAGGAAAGTGCTAATAAAACCAAGGAATTAAGCTATATAATCCATGAGGATACGGAAAATCTAAAGGAAATGACCAGAGCCACAAATACGGTTGGAAAATTAGTTGTCTCTGGATTAGAAATTATCAGGCTGCTATCTGAGAATACACAAAAATCCTGGGAGATAAATAAGGAAGCTGAAAGAAATATACAAAAGTCCAAGGAAAGCTCAAAGGAAATTGAAGCAGCCAGTAAGCTAATATTGGCAATAGCTGATCAAACAAACTTGCTGGCCTTAAATGCAGCCATCGAGGCAGCCAGGGCAGGGGAACAGGGCAAGGGGTTCTCTGTGGTGGCCGAAGAGATCAGAAAGCTGGCAGAACAATCTAAGGTCTCCTCTAAAGCAATTAACAGCATTGTAGATAATTTACGCAGAGATACCGTGGAAGTGGGACAAACCATGGAGAGCCTGGTGAATATAGGCCAAGAGCAAAGGGACCATGTTAATTTAACAAGGGATAAGTATATAGAGATTGCCGATGCCATTAAGGTGGCGGAAGCAAAAGTATCTGTATTAAATGAATCCAGCTTAAGGATAGAGGGAATGAGGTTGGAGGTCGAGGATAGAATTCTAAAATTAGCTGCAGTATCAGAGCAGCATTGTGCCAATACAGAGGAAATCTCAGCCTCCATAGAGGAACAGAGTGCCTCCATGGTGGAGATAGCCAGTGCAAGTGAGGGACTGGAAGGACTAGCCCAAAGTCTTCAATCACTGGTAAGTAACTTTAGAATATAAACACATAACATGTTCTTAACATATGGTTAACTCTACGATAACACGCTCCAGGGGAATATCCATTATAGTAGTAAATGTAGATATACTAAATAAAAAAACATACCGTTAGGGGGATTAATTAATGTTAAAAAGGTTTTTAATGTTGTTATTAATTGCAGGTCTAATGATGTCTGTCGTCGCATGTGGTAGCGATACTGAACAGCCAGCAGATACTGGAGCAGATCAAGGTGAAAAGGAAGAGGTGCTTCAAGGAGCAGTCATTGTTGATGGATCAGGAACAGTGTATCCCTTAATGGCCCATATAGCCGAAGAATATATGACTAATGAAGAAAATGGTGTAAGTGTCCAGGTAGGACGTGCTGGATCCAGTGCTGGATTTAAAAAATTCATTCCAGGGGAATTAGACTTTGCCGATGCCTCAAGAGTAATTAAGAGTGAAGAATTAGCTGAGCTTGAAGCTAAGGGGCTAAAGCTGGGAGAAGAGGTTTTAGAATTTAAGGTTGCCCTTGATGGTTTAACCATGGTAATTAACAAAGAAAATGATTGGGCAGTAGAAATGACTAAGGAAGAAATCATTGATATGTATCTTTCAGGAAAATACAAAGATGATGACAAGGTACTTTGGTCTGATATTAGAGCAGATTGGCCACAGGAGGAAATTAAATTTTATGGCCCAAACGAAAACCATGGAACCTATGAGTTCTTCCATGAAGTGATCCTTGGCAAAGAAGAAATGGTCAAAACTGCTAACCTTCAACAGGAGTATTCTACTCTGGTAGACCTGGTCTCTAAGGATAAAAACGCTATTGCATTCTTTGGATTCGGCTACTACGTTAACAACCAGGATAAGCTTACAGCAGTAAAGGTTGATTTCGGCAATGGTCCAGTGGAACCTACCTTAGAAACCATAGGAGAAGATTTACCCTATGCCGGCTTTACTCGACCCGTATTCACATACCTGAATGCAGTGTATGCTAAGGAAAAACCTCAAGTATTGGATTTTGCCAAATATGTTGTATCTCCAGAGGGAGCCCAAAGATTGGCAGGAGAAAATGGATTTGCTCCGCTGCCTGCTTCCCAATACGCTGAGTATGCAAAACAATTAGATGCACTTCAATAATTGATGCAATAGATAAGACTTTAAGGTGAGAGGTATTTTGCTTCTCATCTTAAAGCTGTTTATAATCGTTCAGAATTCTGACTTTTACAGTCCCTAAGAAAGGATTGGGTTTTATGGATAAAACAACGAGTGCTAGAGATATCATTAAAGCAAGCTTCAATAATAGAAAGAAAAGATCAGAGAAAATTATACCGGGTTTTTTTTCCCTGGCAGCTTCAATTTCAATCATTACAACAATAGGAATTGTTTTAACATTACTTTTTGATTCGCTGCGATTTTTTAGCAAAGTACCACTAAGGGAAGTATTTAGTACAAAATTAGCCCCCTTAAGTGCTAATCCCTCCTTTGGTATTTTACCCTTAATTAATGGTACTATCATTACTTCGGCAATTGCCATGGCCGTGGCCATTCCAGTGGGCCTAACCGCAGCATTATTTTTGAGCGAATTTGCCTCAGAGGGAATGAGAAAAACCCTAAAGCCCGTTATGGAAGTATTGGCAGGGATTCCGACCATCGTCTACGGATTTTTCGCCTATTCCTTTGTCACTCCACTGCTGATGAAGTTGATACCGAGCTTAGAGGCCAAGAATGCCCTAAGTCCAGGTCTGGTGATGGGAATCATGATTATCCCCCTTGTGGCTTCCCTCTCTGAGGATGCCATGAACTCTGTTCCCGATGCCATGAGGGAGGGGGCCTTGGCCCTGGGTTCCACCAAGCTGGAGGTGGCAGTAAAGGTTGTGGTTCCTGCGGCCTTTTCCGGCATCATGGCTTCCTTTGTATTAGGAATATCCCGTGCCATTGGAGAGACAATGATTGTAGCCATCGCCAGTGGCAGTTCAAAGAATTTCACCTTTGATTTTACTCAGTCCATCCAGACCATGACAGCTTATATTGTTGAATTTACCAGCGGGGATGCCGGTAGTGGAACCGTAGGCTATTACAGCCTCTATGCAGTGGGACTGCTGCTGTTTATCTTCACCCTTTTCATGAATTTGCTGGCGCAATATATCGCACGCAGATATAGGGAGGAATACTAAAATGAACTATGAAATAGTGCAACAAATAGAGAAGGATAACAAAGTTTATGCTACTAATTTTCAAGAGACGGCAATTAAAAGGAGAATGAATAGAAGAATTATGCTGGATAAAGCTGCAAGAGGTCTGTTTATTCTCTCCACCTTATTTGCTCTGCTCGTATTAGGGGTATTAATCTATAGAATTGCCATTCAGAGTATAGGGTGGCTGGATGTAGCCTTTTTAAAAAATAATCTTTCGATTTTCCCTGAAAAAGCTGGAATATCGGGTCCCATCCTCGGTACCCTCTGGCTAATGGCGATTGTTGCCCCGGTGACAGTGACTATAGGGGTATCTACGGCTATTTATTTAGAAGAATATGCCAGCAAAGGCAAATTCCAAACCTTTGTCAAAACTAATATTTCTAATTTAGCGGGGGTTCCTTCGGTTATCTTTGGATTACTTGGCCTCTCGGTATTCGGTCGACTATTAAATCTGGGCTCCAGTATTCTTGCAGGAGGATTAACCATGTCTTTATTGGTCCTGCCCATTGTTGTTGTTGCCAGTCAAGAGGCAATTCGAGCCGTACCTAGCTTTCTAAGGGATGCCTCCTACGCCCTGGGAGCCACAAAGTGGACCACAATCAGAACCGTTGTGCTGCCCGTGGCGCTGCCGGGAATTTTGACCGGGTCTATCTTAGCGCTTTCTAGAGCTATAGGGGAAACAGCTCCTCTAGTTGTGTTGGGTATTCCCACCCTGATTCTTAAAATTCCTACAGGAATCATGGATGATTTTACAGCGCTTCCGATTCAAATTTATTACTGGACCCTTGATGCAGTCCTTACTCCGGAATATGCCAACCTTGCCGCTGCTACTATTATCGTTTTACTGGTGATGCTATTTTTTATGAATTCCATTGCAATTATAATAAGAAACAAGTTTCAGAAACGATATTAAAATGGGAGGACTTACTTTGACTATCCAAGACAATAAAAACAATAAAGTGAAAACTATTTATGATGTAAAGGGCTTAAATCTTTGGTATGGTAACGATCAAGCCTTAAAAAATCTTGATTTTTCCATCGAAGAAAACGAGGTTACTGCAATCATAGGCCCATCGGGCTGTGGTAAATCCACCTTTATTAAAACCCTGAATAGAATGGTAGAAATTATTCCTATTGTACGAACATCCGGAGAAATATTATATCATGGTAAAAATATTTTTGATAAATCCTTTAGGGTAGAGGAGCTAAGAACAAGGGTAGGGATGGTGTTTCAAAAACCCAATCCCTTTCCTAAATCCATCTATGAAAATGTAGTATATGGCCCTAAAATCCATGGTATACGGGATAAAAAAACCCTGATGGAGATCGCTGAAACCAGCTTAAAAAGTGCTGCCCTGTGGGATGAAGTGAAGGATCGGCTCCATGACAATGCCTACGGCCTTTCGGGAGGACAACAGCAAAGACTTTGCATTGCCCGATGCCTTGCCATACAGCCAGATGTACTATTGATGGATGAACCTACCTCGGCCCTGGACCCAATTTCTACCCATAGAATAGAAGGATTGATTGAAGAATTGAAGAAGAATTATACCATTGTGATTGTTACCCATTCCATGCACCAGGCAGCTAGGATTTCCGATAAAACAGCCTTTTTTTTATCGGGAGAAGTGATAGAATTTGGCGCTACAACAGGAATCTTCTCAAATCCAAGGGATCAACGGACAGAGGATTATATTACAGGCCGTTTTGGTTGATGAACTAGATGTTTGCTATTCTATTGATTTAATTGCCCAAATTAAATGAAATGTAAATCAGATTGTGGGAGGAAAAAATGTGAGAAATCAATTTATTACCCAATTAAAAGAATTAAATCTAAAGATATTGAAAATGGGAGCTATGGTACAGGAAATCATTGAAGCATCAATTAAAGCCCTAATCAATCAAGACCTTGAATTGGCTAAGCGGATATACGAAATGGACGATCAGATTGATGAAATGGAATTAGAAATTGAAATGGAATGTATGAAGTTGATCGTACTACAACAGCCTATGGCCAAGGACTTGAGGGTAATTGGTACAGCCCTTAAAATCATAACAGATTTGGAAAGAATGGGAGATCACGCTGTCAATATTGCCAAGACCACTCTGGAAATAGAGAATGAGCCCTTTATTAAGCCCTTAATTGACATACCTCAAATGGCCAAGCTTGCCCAGGCCATGGTAAAGAAAAGTCTTGACGCCTTTATGGATCTAGATGTTGAAAAGGCCAGAGAGGTGGCTGACGATGATGAAGCGGTGGATGAATTATATATTAGAATCTATACAGAGCTGATCAATAAGATGATAGAGAAGCATTCTATGATACGGCAGGCCACCCATCTAATTTTTATCGGAAGATATTTAGAGCGGATTGCAGACCACGCCACCAACATTGGTGAAAGGGTTATTTATATTGTTACAGGAGAAAATGTTGAAATTAATTAAACAAAAACAAAAATAAAAGCCTCGAGCATTTGCTCGAGGCTTACTATATTATTTTGCTTGGCTTAAGGCATCCTTAGCAGCTTTTTTAATTGCATCACTGGTAATGGTTGCACCAGAAATTGAATCTACATCTGCTGATTGTTTGCTCTTAATGGCCTCGGCGATCTTTTTAGCGGCTTCACCACCAATTTCAGGTGTTTCGTTTTCGCTGACCTTTACATCGCTGATCTTTCCACCTGAAACAGTAATTGTTACATTGATAGGATCTCCATAGAAGCTGTCATTAGTTGATGCCTTGTAAGTACCATCCTTTAATCCAGATGCTGCTGGAGCCTGCTCTGTAGGCGCTGGTGTTGCCTCGGCAGGGGCAGCAGTCTCTTTTTCTTTCTCTGCTTGTTTCTCTGTTTCTTTCTCTACTTCTTTTTCTTCTTCAGAAGGGGTTTCAGCAGTCTCAGCAGGGGCTGGTGTGCTTTCTAAAGCCTTAACAATCGCTTTAATAGTGGCCTCGCTTGAATAAGTAGCACCAGTTACAATATCTGCATTAACATCTTGAGTATCCTTAACTTGAGCAATGATTGTATCGATGGCTGCATCACCAAGGCCTTCAGTTTCACTTTGGTTAAGAACCTTAATTTCTACAATCTTGCCATCCTGTACTTCAACGCTTAGTTCGATGTCTCCACCAAAGCCTTCTTCTGCAGCAGTATATACGCCATTTTCTAAGGCACTTAGATCAATTTCGACTAATTCAACGGAGGTCTCTTCTTCTGGTTCAGCAGAAGCATCATCTTGACCTAGGGCATTTTTAACTGCGGCAATGGTACCTTCGCTTGATTTAGTAGCACCGGATACCATATCAACATTTAAGGATTGGGTTTCGATAATTGATGCAATAATTTGTTCAGAAGCCTTATCACCTAGACCTTCGGTTTCACTGCTTTCAAGAACATCAATGGTTGTAATTTTTCCACCTTCTACAACTACACTGACCTTAATATCTCCACCAAAGCCTGGGGCAACGCCCTCAAAGGTTCCGTCGGTATAGGAAGCCCCGCCTCCTGCTTGAGCTAGGGCGGCCTGGATTGCTGCAATGGTACCTTCACTTGATTTAGTAGCACCAGATACCATATCCACTTCAGCAGTATTACCAGCTATGGCCGCTGCAATGATTTCATTGGCAGCATTATCACCTAAACCGGCAGTATCATTAATTTCTAGTAATTCAATATTTGAGATTTTTCCTGATGCAATCGTTACCGCTACCTTAATATCACCATTAAAGCCTTGGCCAACACCTTCATAGGTTCCATCCACATAGGTAGATGGAGTTGAAGCTGTTTGTTGTTTTAGGAACATTCCACCAGCCAGTAATGCAATGGCAACCAATGGCATGACAACAATAGCGATTTTTTGTTTCTTATCCAAAACAAAGCACCTCCATAATTTCCAATTAGATTTTTATAATATCTGTATACAACTAATATCATAACATAATGACCTATTATTTTAAATAAATTTTTAACTATTTCAGTTAAAAAAATAAGATAATCTATTAAGAGCAAATTAATATCGTTAGAGATTTGCTATTTAGTACCTATGGATAGGATAGCTTTTATAGGCCTTATTATTTCAGATGACGCAGGTACTAGTACCCGTGGTAATTAAAACCAGAGATAAGCTAGTATTTAGTTGCAATGGAGTACTAGGTAGTAGTGTTAAGAACATAACAACGAAGGCAATAAAAATAGGGCAGCTGCATATTTGCAGCTGCTCTAGTAATAGTAAATATCTACGCCGATACCTTAGATTCTTTCTCAATGGTAGGAATCGTAATTCCCAAATAGCCATAGATAATATTAATGATCGGAACCAGCAGATTAAAGAAGGCGAAGGGCAGGTAAGTGAAGGGATGAACCCCTAGGGTAGTATACATAAAGGCTCCGCAGGTATTCCATGGAATCAAAGCAGAGGTAACAGTACCAGAGCCTTCCAGGGTCCTTGACAGCACCTTGGGATGAATTCCCCGTTCTGCATAGATATCCTTATACATTCTTCCAGGAACTACAATGGATAGATATTGCTCGCCGGTCAATAGGTTTACAGCTAGACAAGTTACAATAGTAGAAAAAATTAACGAACCTGTGGAGTTAGCTAAGCCCATAATTTTTTTTGCAACAGCATGAAGCATTCCTGTTCGCTCCATGACTCCCCCAAAGGAAAGGGCAATGATAATCAAGGAGACAGTCCACATCATGCCATTTAGGCCTCCTCCGTTTAATAGCTCATTTACAACGTCGTTAGAGGTTTCAATGGAAAAGCCGTAGTGGGTAGCCTCAATAATGGCTCCCATTGAAGCTCCCTGGAATATTGCAGCAAATCCGCCGCCCAAAAATACTCCAGCGATCAATCCAGGCAATGCAGGAATTTTTAAAACCACAAGTAGAATAACCACAACGGGAGGAATTAGCAGTAGGGGAGAGATTACAAACTTTTCAGCCAAAGTTTGCATAATGCCGTCAATCTGGCCTGTATCCAATGCCCGATTAGCATATTTAATACCCAGTATACCATAGAGAATTAAAGAAATGATTAAAGCAGGGACAGTGGTATAGATCATATGCCTAATATGCTCGAAAAGACTAGTGCCAGCCATGGCAGGTGCCAGGTTGGTTGTATCAGAGAGAGGAGACATTTTATCACCAAAATAGGCACCAGAAATAATTGCTCCAGCCACTAAACCTGCTGGCATTTCTAATCCGTATCCAACACCCAATAGGGCAATCCCTACTGTACCGGCAGTGGTCCAGGAGCTCCCTGTTGACAGCGAGACAATACAGCAAATAATGGTGGTAGCCACAAGGAAAATACCAGGTGATAATATCTTTAGCCCATAATAAATCATTGTTGGCACGGTACCGCTTAAAATCCATGTACCAATAATACTACCAATTACCATTAAAATCAAAACTGCCTGCATGGCCATTTTAATGGTATCAATGATTCCTTCCTCCAATTCAGACCAGGTATAGCCCAGCATAGTAACAGCAACGATAGAGGCGACCACTGTGGCAAAAATCAGTGGAACGTGAGGATCAGCCTCAAAGACCAAAATAGCAATAGACAAAGTAATCATTAGAATAACAATTGGTATCAGTGCGTGAAAAATGGTCGGCTCCTTCTTCTGTCTTAAACTCATAAATTCTCCTCCTTTAATTGTTTTATTTAATGCCCTGTTACATATATGTGCTTGTAAACAATAAATTATGATAAGACCGTGGGGTGTATAAAAATACACATATAATTTATAATAGCATATCCAATCGAAAAATTCAAATATATTCGCAATATTTAAAATAATAATTGAATAATTTACTAAAGTATCAATTTTATGTTGGCAAGGTATTCATAATACAAGAAAATTATACCTTTAAATTAAAAAAATTGCAGCGATAGACAAATTTCGTTGACTATGCTGCAGTAAAAAACACTTTTCGAGTAAAAAAATAACATATAAAACATTCGTGTAATTGAATAATAATACAATTACGCATAAATTGGTATTGTGCTGCATTTCTTTTCCAGCCCCTAAGAACAGGCTCTTTCAGAATTTCTAATAATAATTGTTAATTAATAGGTAAGAGGGGAATATATGAATAAACATGTTTAATGATTCCCTAGGACGCTTCGCTTTACCCTCCTTATTTTAATAAGGGGTGACGCCCCTCTTAACACCCCATTTCATAGGAAAAAAACTTTCCTATTGAAATAAAAAAAGCCCCTTTTCTAAAAGAAAAAGGGGGGTTATACATTAACAGCCATGGTACAGGTGGTACCATCCTCTAATATTTTTAAGATCTGTAATTTTTCTTTTCTATTAAAGAAAATCTCGATAAAGCAATTGCTGCAGAAATATCTAGACTTGCTTAACTTTCCGGTATCCTCATTACCACATATAGGGCATTTCATAGAATCCCTCCTACCTTTGAAGATTTAGTACTTTTTTCAAATCTTTCGACAATCAAAATAGTGGCACAAAAAAATACAATTCGCTAATACTATTATATAATACAATGATTCCTTTGACAATAACTAATTTGAACTTCAAATTATTTGATGTTGAAATTGTTCCGGTAAAAGGTATATAATGTCTAGGGAGAAAGGAAGGTTGATTTGTTTTGCCTAATGAAGAAATGACTCATCTAATCCATAGCTTTTTTATCTGCTTTGGCAGTTGGATGCGGTATCAATTTAAAAGCCAATCAATTGGTGATTACAATCTGTCAGTTTCCCAATTTAAGGTACTGTACAGTATAAAAAATCTCAAAATATGTAATATGTCTAATTTAAGCGATGAAATGGAGGTCAGCAAGGGAACCATGACCACGACCCTGAACAAATTAGTAGAGGACGGCTTTGTAAAGAGAAGCAGCTCTCCAAAGGATCGACGAACGGTGTATGTAGAGCTTACCGATAAAGGACAATGGGTCGTAAAGGAGTTGGAGGAACAGCTGCAAATTTCACTTTTAAAGACAATTCAACAGTTAAATGTCCAGCAGCAAGATGAAATTTTGGCAGGATTATCTGCTTTAAACCAGATTTTTAAAGATAAAAAATGCAGATACTAAGATAAAATTAACGATACGTCACCAACTTGCTCAAAAACCATGGCTACAAGGGAATTAATTTTATAAAAAGTAGAGGCCCAGTACCTGATTATACAATTATATCGGGGACTGGGCCTCTTTGCTTTTGATTACATAACCTACTATTTATATGAAGACTGGGGCTAGAATATGCACCAGGAATAACTTCAATTCATATGATATACTACACAAATATTATCTGGGCAGGGAAATACTGATGGCCCGGATTTAATGGTAAATATGTTTATTCTGACGAAATCTTCCATGGGAAGAATTTGTTTTATTCGTAGCTGTTATAGAGATTACTGGGTTCAAAAGATTAAAGGAGGTAAAGATTGTGAGAGAAGATAATAATTTATTTATTAATATATATGATTCAAGGGAAAACAACGTGATTACAAGAAATATCGAAGACTATATTAAAGAGCTGGTGGCCTACAGTATGCCACTATCTTTTCATATTGAAGCCTTAAAGTGCCAAAGTATTATCATGCGAACCAATGTCATGAGATACCTAAAAAGTAAGGGCGTTAAAAAGCCAAATAATATCCCAAATGCTATTCCCCTAAGTCTTTATCCAGAATGGAAGCCCCTGAAGGAATATCGTACCCAATGGGGAGAAGACTATGAAGAAAGGGTAGCATTAATTAACAATGCAGTAGAAGACACATCAGGAAAAATCATTCTGTTTAATGAAAAGCCCATTGATGCCCGATACCATACCGTCTGTGGCGGAGCAACAGAAAATAGCGAAAATGTAACGGGGAATGTGGTATTATATCTCCGCAGAGTGCTGTGCTGCTATTGCCAAGACAGTCCCTATGAGCTTAGCTATAAGGATATCCCCATTGAAGAAGTGGAAGAAAAGCTGGGTGTAAGATTTTCTCAGGAAAATTGTACAAAAAACATGGCCATTGAAAATATGCTTTATGATATTGATCGGGATGAAACAGGAAGAATACGAAGTTTAAAAATAGCCGGTCGTGAATTTGACGGCATAGAAATGATGAGGAGGCTGGGCTTAGATTCCACAAGATTCAGCTGGCGGCCTCAATTTATACGTTTTTTGACTAAGGGAAAGGGTGATGGGTTAGGATTATGTCAATATGGTGCAAATCAAATGGCGAAGGAAGGTACAAAGGCTGAGGATATATTAACATATTATTATACTGGGGTAGAAATCAAAAAATTTATGGTTCCATGTATAAAAAAGCCCCTTTTGGGCAAGGTATTAGTGATTGATGCTGCCCATGGTGGTGAATTGGGCGAGGATCATGTCAGTGAAAAAGGAACCCGTGAGCGGGATTTAAACCTGGCCATTGCAAAGTATCTTGAAGAAAGGCTGCTGGCCTTGGGTGCTGCTGTCCACATGACCAGAAGAGAAGATATTTATGTTCCTATCACCGAAAGAGCGATGCTTACCAATGATATCAAGCCAAATTTCTTTTTGTCTATTCATCAAAACTACCTAAGGAATTCCAATATGTCGGGAACGGAAATTTATTATTATCGTGGAGATTTAGAAGCTAAGAATCTTGCAGAAATAATATTAGAGAATATGAGTAAGCTTGAACTATCCAACAGAGGAGTCAAAACTGCTGATTTCTTTCTGTTAAGGGATATAAAGGTCAGTGGCTTACACATAGAAGTTGGGTATTTATCAAATCCAATAGAAGAACAAAAATTATTACAAGAAAACTTTAAAAGGGATATCGGTTATGCCATTGCCGATGCCATTGCTTCCTATTATCAATTGAACTTATAATTTCTTAATTGAATCAGCTATTCAGTGGGCCGGCCAGCTGAAAGCGAGCTGAAAATATCTCTTATTAACTGTAGTAAGCTTACACCTGCGTTAAAAAAGACCTGTCTTATTTAAGGCTTTGTTTCCTATTGTCAAAATACCTACCCAGGAATTGAGGGGCCGGCCTCAATTGACTTATTGTTGGTATCGTGATAAATTTTCATGAAAAAAGCCCATTAATATGGAAACACGTGATATTAACTAAAGAACAAAGCGACTTCATAGGGCCTATAACAAGAAAATAGTGTAAATTTGCAAAAAACAATTTGACAAATGTAGGTATTAGGTTATATAATATTTTATTAACCATTTGACACAACTTGTATATTGTGTTATAATTTTATTGTGAATAAGTGAAAGAAGGTGATTTTTTGGCGACTAGAACTACCCTAAATGAAATTCGACAGAATATTGAAGGGTTTGTAGGGCAAAAGGTTACACTTAAAGCAAATAAAGGTAGAAAAAAGACCCTTATTAGAGAAGGCGTATTAGAAAACACATATCCAAATATATTTGTTGTTAGAATCGATGGGGGATACGATTCAGTACGTAGAGTATCCTATAGCTATTCAGATATTTTAACTGAAACCGTAGAAATCACAATATGTAAAGATAATAAACAAATAAAGGTAAGCTAATTCAAACCACCGACAGGGTGGTTTTTTTTCGTGTTTTTTGAAGGGATAAGCTTAGAGATGTGGCCCATGGGTTCCCTGGAAAACAAATGTGGCGATAGCCACTTTGTTCCAAAGTATACAATATTCTCATAAAAATACATTCGATGAATAAAAACTCAAAAAAGCTTATAAAATAGCCGCTTGATTTATGTATAAAAGTTAGATATACTGTTGTTAGAAAAATAAAAACATTCAATCATGAGATGCAATTCTGAAAGGGGTTGAAGGAGCGTGGGAAGGAAAGGTTTTGTCAATGTAACTTCAGAAATCGGAAAATTGAAGGCAGTATTACTGCATCGACCTGGTAAGGAACTGGAACGCCTTACCCCTGAATATCTCCATGAGCTGCTATTTGATGATATACCCTGGCTAAAGCAAATGCAACGGGAGCATGATTTATTTGCCAAGGCTATGGAGTCTAGGGGCAGCCAAGTATATTACTATGAAGACCTATTGACGGAATGTATAAAGGATGAAGACGTAAGAAAATCCTTTGTACTGGATGTGGTAAAAAACTGTAATATAGCCAATCATGAATTAGAAAGCCTCATTGTGACGTATATGTTGTCCATGGAAGATCGAGAAATTGTTGAGATTTCCATATCAGGACTCCATAAGAGGGATGTACCTGAGCTAAAAAGAGAGCTACACTTAGTAGATTACATTAAGGAGCATTATCCCTTCTATATTAATCCCTTGCCTAATCTATACTTCACCCGTGATCCTGGGGCAGTCATTGAACGGGGCCTTGCAATCAACAGAATGAAAACCCCGGCTCGAAATCGAGAAACCATGTTTCTAGAATATATTTATCGGTATCATCCACTATTTGATAATCAGCACACCCCCCTGTGGTACGACTATAAGGAAACCTACAATATTGAAGGGGGCGATATTCTTGTACTGAGTGATAAGGTTTTGGCCATTGGTTGCAGTGAAAGAACCTCTGCCAGGGGAATTGAGATATTGTCCCAAAGAATCTTAAAAAATACGGACTTTGAAAGGGTATTGGCAATCCAGATTCCCTTTACAAGGGCCTATATGCATCTTGATACGGTATTTACAATGGTAGATTACGACAAATTTACCATCTACCCGGGGGTAGAGGACTATTTAATTGCCTATGACCTTACCCTGGGAAAAACCACACCGAAGGTTACTCAGACAGAAAGCCTGAAGGATGCTTTAAGAAATGCCCTCAGGCTGCCATCGGTACAGCTGATCCAAAGCGGTGGTGGAGACGAAATAACGGCCGCCAGGGAACAATGGAATGATAGTACCAATACACTGGCCCTTGCTCCGGGAGTTGTGGTTACCTATAATCGAAATGAGGCTTCCAATGAAACCCTACGGAATCATGGAATAGAAGTAATTGAAATAGAAGGTTCTGAGCTGGTGAGGGGAAGAGGGGGACCAAGATGCATGTCTATGCCCCTAGTGAGGGAAGATTTGTAGTAATACAATAAAATATGGTGAGACAAAGGAGGAATTACAATGCCTGTCAATTTAAAGGGAAAAAGCTTTCTAACCCTAAAGGATTTTACCCCCTTAGAAATTCAATATCTTTTAGACCTGTCTAGGGATTTAAAGGCTAAAAAGCGAATGGGGATCCTGGGAAATTGTTTAGCTGGTAAAAACATTGTGCTGCTGTTTGAGAAGTCCTCTACAAGAACAAGATGTGCCTTTGAGGTAGCAGCCTTTGATGAAGGAGCCCAGGTGACTTTTTTAGGTGCCAATGATTCCCAAATAGGCAAAAAGGAATCATTAGAGGATACAGCCAAGGTTTTAGGTAGATTCTATGATGGAATAGAATTCAGAGGTTTTAAGCAAGAAACGGTAGAAATCCTGGCAAAGCATTCCGGGGTTCCGGTTTGGAATGGTCTGACAGACCTATATCATCCTACCCAAATCCTAGCCGATATGCTGACCATCACCGAGCATGTACATAAGCCCTTACATAAGGTTAAGTTTGCCTATGTTGGGGATGCAAGGAGTAACATGGGAAATTCCCTCATGATTGGGGCTGCTAAAATGGGAATGGATTTTAGAGCGATTGCCCCTAAGGAACTGTTCCCAGCAGAAGGGCTAGTTAGTGAAATGAAGGCCGTTGCTGCGGAAACAGGAGCCTCCATTACCCTGACAGACGATATTGACCTGGGGGTAAAGGAGGTAGATGTTATCTATACCGATGTATGGGTTTCCATGGGAGAAGAGGACCAGTTCGAAGAGCGAATTAAGCAGCTTAAGCCCTACCAGGTAAATATGGAAATGATCAGAAAGACAGATAATCCAGATGTGATCTTTATGCACTGCCTGCCATCCTTCCATGACTTAGAAACAAAGGTTGGTAAAGAAATTTTTGACCGTTTTGGTTTAAAAGAGATGGAAGTAACCGACGAGGTATTTAGAAGTAAGCATTCAGTTGTCTTTGACGAGGCGGAAAACAGAATGCATACCATTAAGGCCGTCATGGTGGCGACCCTTTAATTTATACCTTTCTAAAATAATAAAGTGACCCCAAGTAAAGTTAATAAGCAACTGGATATGGAAGAATAGACCTAGTGTTTTCCATATCCTTTTGCTGTGCCATTAATTAGGATACTCCAATTTATTTGCCTCAACAAAGATTGTTGTAAAATCTAATAATTTTTAACATCCATTGATTTCTTAATCCCATGTAAAGGAGAGAATGTAAGATGATACAACGAAAAAGTAGAATTGTCCTGGCCTTGGGAGGGAATGCACTACAGGCTGATCCCCAAAATATCAGTGCTGAAGCCCAGCTAAAAACTGCTAGGGAAACGGCTAAATCAATTGTCAATTTGGTTGAAGAGGGCCATGAAGTCATCTTAGCCCATGGAAACGGTCCCCAGGTAGGGCAAATTGTCGCTACCTATGAGGGGGCATGTTACTATAATAAAAAGCTTCCTGTCATGCCATTTCCCGAATGTGGGGCCATGAGTCAGGGCTACATAGGCTATCACCTGCAGCAGTCGATCCGAGAGGAATTCATGAAGCGGCAGATTAATAAATCTGTAGCAGCAATTGTCACCCAGGTGGTGGTGGATGAGGCGGATCCAGCCTTTAAAAACCCCACTAAGCCAGTGGGCTCCTTCTTTAGCCAGGAGGAGGCAAGCCGTTTAATGGAGGAAAAAGGTTACGTTATGAAGGAGGACTCGGGTCGAGGTTGGCGTCGGGTGGTGCCTTCTCCTCTCCCAATCGATGTGGTAGAGGCACCGGTGGTTAAATCTATGGTAGCGGCAGGCCACGTAGTCATTACCGTCGGGGGCGGCGGTGTACCAGTAATCGATAGAGGAGACCACCTGGAGGGGGTAGCGGCAGTTATTGATAAGGATTTTGCCTCAGAAAAGATAGCAGAGCTGTTAGAGGCAGACCTGCTGATTATTTTAACGGCTGTAGAAAAGGCAGCCATCAATTATAACACACCTCAGCAACGGGAGCTGGGCCAGGTGACGGTAGCAGAGATGAAGCAATATATCGAAGAGGGTCATTTTGCCCCGGGATCAATGCTGCCCAAAATTATGGCGGCGGTGAAGTTTGTAGAATCCAAGTCTGGCCGAAGGGCATTAATTACTTCTCTTGAAAGAGCAAGAGAAGGGCTGATGGGGAAGACAGGAACCATTATTGTCAATAACTAGGGTGTGTCTGAATACTCCGAAGGGTGCAGATTTTACTGAATTTTTGTTCCAAGCAAGGCGCTTTTTTGAAGGCATACCAGGGGTACGCCAAGGAAAAGCAACGCTGGGTGGGACAAAAAAGCGGTGAAAGATGCCCTTGAGTGGGTTTTCAGACACGCCCTAATAGACGGCATTAAATATTTAAGATAGAAGTGAAAATCTTTTGATTTTCACTTCTTTTTTTTTATATTACCTCATATATATTATAGAGATTTTAATTGGACGAACTAAAGCCTATACAAACTTTATAACATAATTTAACAGGAGCTAAATATTAATATAATAAGACTTTTTAATATTTGGAGGGAGGAAAGGAAAAATGCCTGTAGAGCTGCAGAAAGATACGTTTACGGTAGAACAAATTATCGGTCAAGAAACTGCCCAGGCCATCATAGAAGGAGATATTTTAGTTCCTGATATCAAGCCTGATATAACAAGAATTATCTCTGTTGATGGTGCAATGGAAGTGACCAAAAAGGAAGTGGTAGATAATAAGATTAATGTTGAGGGTATCATTAAATTTAAAATTCTATATGTATCAGACAGAGGAGAAGAACCGCTATATAGCATAGATAGCAGTACTGTTTTCAAGCATGCCATTCCCATTGAAGGGATTACCTCTAAAATGAAGGCCCAGGTTCAAGGGGATTTAGAGCATATTGACTATGTTATTAATAATGAACGTAAAATCGGTGTTAAGGCGGTAATTAATCTGTTTGGCACAGGAATTGAAGGTATCCAGCAGCAAGTTGCAAGGGAAGTTACAGGCCTTGATGATATCCAGGTACTGCGGGAAGAATTCCATTATACAGAGGTTGCTGGAGAGGCTTTGACCGAGACCCTGGTTAAGGATACCTTTGAGCTGGAGGATCAGGAGGCTCCCATAAAGGAGATTCTGAAGTGGAACGCTGTGGCAGTAGAAAGGGAAACAAAAATAACTGATGAAAAGGTAATTGCAGCAGGCTCAATGTTGGTGGAGCTTTTATATATTGCCGATGACGAAATAAACAGCTTGAATATTTTAAAAAGGGAAGTACCCTTCACCCACTTTACTGAGTTGGCCAATATCGACTCAAGTATGAAATACAAAATTAAGCTTAGCGTTGAAGAGCTGTACACCGATGTAAAGGAGAACATACAGGGAGAAAGAAAAATTATTGAGGTAGAGGCTGTCACAAAATCTGATGTCAAGGTACTGGATACCCGAAGCAAAGAATTAGTGGTAGATGCCTATTCCCCAACTAAATCCCTGAAGGTAAATAAGAGTCTGGTCAGCTTTAAGGAAAACGTAGGAATGAACCGATCCCATGTAATGCTGCGGGAGGCCCTGGATGTTCCGGTGACACAGCCAGAAATTGATAGACTTTTTACTGTACAGGTAAAGCCCCTCTTGACTGATTATCATATAGTAGATGAAAAGGCTGTTATAGAGGGTGTTCTGGAGACTTCTGTGATTTATGTTTCCCTGGAGGATTTACAGCCCCTATACAGCTTTGTACAAGAAATCCCCTTTAGGCATTATGTAGATATGGCAGGACTTACGGAGCAAATGGAGGCTAACATTGACTTACAGTTGGAAGAAGTAGACTATCATTTACTAAATAGCAGCCAGGTAGATGTCAAGGTGACCATAGGTGCCAGCTGCGAGGCCTATACCTATAAATATATTGATGTAGTCTATTCCATTGAAGAGCTGGAAGACAGCCAAGTATCCACAAGGAAGCCCAGTCTAACGGTGTATTTTATGCAGCCTGGGGATACCCTATGGCAGGTAGCAAAAAGATACCAAACCACTGTTAAGCAGATTTTAGAGAGCAACCAGCTGACAGGACCGGAGGAAATAGGAACAGGGGATTATATTCTAATTGAAAAGGTCCATAACTTTAAATTTTAGGCAAGACCGCTTTTTAGCGGTCTTTCAGCCTGTTCAAAATTCCTGGCTCCGTAACCCAGCAATGGCCAGCATTCTGATGTATATTTCTATATACTCAGGCTGGCTTTTTTTCATTCTTCTGCCTAAAAAGAACGGTAAATAGTTGTTTTTCCATGAAATTATCCAAAAAAATCGGAAAACATACAATTCTTTTGCAGGATAATTTTAATTTATTATATAATATATACAGTTAGGTATACAAGAAGGAGAGAATAGGATGCGTCAGATACAATTAAAATCAAGAGCGAAAATAAATTTGTCCCTTGATGTCGTAAATAAACGACCCGATGGCTATCATGAAGTACAAATGATTATGCAGCAAATAGATTTGTTTGATATCATTACAATTATAGAAAGAAATGACGATCGTATTTCAATCAAAAGTAATTGCGAATATATTCCAAAGGATTCAGGAAACATCGCTTACCAGGCGGCAGAATTAATTCGTAGGGAGTTTCAAATTCAGCAGGGAATTGACATTTGCATTGAAAAAAATATTCCTGTGGCCGCAGGGCTAGCGGGGGGGAGCTCCAACGCTGCAGCTGTTTTGAGGGGACTCAACCAGCTCTGGCAGCTGGGACTGACGACCGGGGATATGATGAAATTGGGGGTGAAAATCGGAGCAGATGTACCCTTTTGCGTATTGGGAGGAGCCGCCTATGGGGAGGGAATTGGTGAAGTATTAACACCCATTGAAGGACTGAAGAATCTATGGATGGTCGTTGCCAAGCCTGCCATTTCTGTATCCACTGCAGAGGTATATAGTCAACTGAATTTGTCTACACTGAAAGATAGACCAAATACGAAGAGGCTATTAAAATTTATTGAAGATGGCGATGTGGCTAATTTGGCAAAGAGCATGAAAAATGTCCTTGAAACAGTTACGGAAGTAAAGTATCCAATTATCAGAGAAATAAAGTGTAAAATGATGGAATACAATGCCCTGGGCAGTATGATGTCGGGCAGTGGTCCAACGGTTTTTGGCATTTATAAAAATTATGAACGGGCAAAATCTGCCTATGAAAATTTAGCCATTTTGTATAAACAGACGTATATGGTACAAAGCCATTGTAGGAGGAATGAAGATGAATAACTTACAGAACTTAAAAATCGAAGGATTTAAGCCTCTTCGGGAAATTGTATTTGAAAACCTAAGAGAAGCTATTCTCGAGGGGAAACTGGAGCCTGGTCAAAGAATGATGGAAATCCAGCTTGCAGAGCAATTGGGTGTTAGCCGTACTCCTGTTCGTGAAGCCATTCGTAAGCTTGAATTAGAAGGGCTTGTTGTCATGATCCCTAGAAAGGGAGCCTATGTGGCCGATGTGTCTATTAAGGATATCATGGAGGTGCTAGAAATCCGTGTGGTTATTGAAGGCTTAGCTGCAACCCTGGCTGCGGAACGAATAACCGACGAAGAGCTGGATGAGTTGGAAATGATCTTTTATCAATTCAAGCAATGCTATCAAAAGGATGATATAGAGGGAATGATACAAAAGGATGTTGAATTCCACGAACGGATTTTTAATTCTGCACGGAACAATAAGCTCACCCATATTTCACAGAGCTTAAGCGAGCAGATATATCGTTTTAGAGTCACCTATATTTCAGAATTTAATAAGGCCAAGGCCCTGGTAGAGGAGCATCAGGCGCTTTTAGAAGCCCTTGCCCAGCGGGATACAGAAAAGGCCTATGAATGCGCAACAAAGCATATAGAAAATGTCAGTAACCATATGATGGAATCGGTATTACATATTAAAGAATAGTGCTGTAGGAGGGTGGAAAACAATGCATGCTGTAATTTTAGCTGGAGGCAGCTGGGGCAATGGGGGAGAAGGACCAAGTAAAGCGGTAGTCAAACTAAAGAATAGGCCTATGATCCATTATGTAATTAATGCCCTAAAAAATGCTGATGAGGTGGAAAAGATTATGGTGATCGGCAATGTTTCAGTATTAACCCCTCTGATTGGAAAACAGGTGGACATCCTTGTGGAGGAACGGGGTTCAATCATTGACAACGTTCTCGAAGCGGTGAAATATTTTATCGATGAAGAAAGACTGTTAATTGCAACAGCCGATATTCCCCTTTTAAAGGGAGCTGATGTTGAAGCCTTTATTGAGGCAGCCTTAAATGAAAGGGTAGAGCTGTTTTATCCCATTGTTACTAAGGAACTCTGTGAAAGGGCTTATCCTGATTTGAAACGTACTTATGTAACCCTGAAGGAGGGTACCTTCACCGGGGGAAATCTATTTGTGGTTTCGCCAAGGGCTATTCTAAAAATAGAAAAAATAGCCAGGACCATGGTGCATCATCGTAAGGAGCCCTTAAAGATGTGCCGTTTGCTAGGAATTATATTTGTATTAAAATTAATTATGAAGCGTCTTTCCTTATATCAGCTGGAGGCCCATCTTTATAACAGATTCCAGCTGAGGGGCAAGGCCTTTATCAGTTACTCCCCCGAGATTTGCCATGACCTAGACCATCTCGAGGATAAATCTAAAATTGAAAACTATCTATCATAATCTAAGGTAAAGCCTTAGATTTTTTTTTGTCAATTTTCCTATTTCTAAATTCTTGCATATAAAAAACTAAAATTGTAAAAATTATAAAAAGATTGAAAAAGAAGGTGATGAATTTGCAAGCATTATCGTTATCACATTTTTTAGAAAAAATAAAGGATACCTATGATATTTATCTGCTGCTTACTACTGTATTTATCGGCTTATTCCTAATGTTTATTGATTGCCCCCAATTGTTGAAACGGGGATTTAACAAAGAATTTAATATTGCAAAATATTTAGGCTACTTCTATTTAATTGGTGGAGCGGCAGGCTATATACTCGTTAGTATCTTTGGATAAGGAGAATGGATTATGGGGTTATGGAATCGAATGTTTGGAAAAAAGAAGACAGACAAGCCTGAAGATAAAATACTTCTCCACAAAAATATTCAAGAAAATATAGATGTGATCAAGGGACAATTAAAGGATTGCGATGATATTGTTTATCGTGAAATTGAAGTCGGCGTAGATCAAAGCCTCAAGGCTGCATTAATTTATGTTGACGGCATGTCTGACAAAAAATTACTAAATGATTATGTTTTAAACAATCTCATGCTTACAGTTAGAATGACTCCCCCCAAGGCTGAAGATATAAAGAAATATATGGTTACTCAATTGAAAGAACAGGCCATCGCTGTAAGTGAGATGAAAGAGGTTGAAACTATAGATGAAGCCATCACCAACCTTCTAAGCGGTGAAGCCCTGTTATTACTGGATGACTATGACAAAATCATCATTATTGCCGCCAAGGGTTGGTCAGCAAGAAGTGTATCAGAACCGATTACAGAGGGAGTAATACGGGGACCTCGGGATGGCTTCACTGAAACCCTGCGGGTAAACACTGCCCTATTGAGAAGAAGGATAAGAGACCCAAAATTAAAGGTCAAGGCCTTTCAAGTGGGGGTTCGTTCAAAGACTGATGTGGCTGTTTTTTATATAGAGGACATTGTTAATGAAAGTGTATTAAAAGAAGCCATCAATCGGTTAATTAAGATTGATATTGATATCGTACTGGACAGTGGATATGTAGAACAATTAATTGAAGACAACTGGGCTTCTCCCTTTCCCCAAATAAGAAATACGGAAAGGCCCGATGCAGCAGCGGCATCTCTAGTGGAAGGAAAAATAATTCTCATAGTAGACAACAGCCCCTTTGCCCTGGTAATTCCCTCAAATATTAATTCTATGCTTCAGTCCCCCGAGGACTATTATGAAAGATGGAATATCGCCACAGCAGTAAGACTTTTAAGATACTTTGCAGCCATTAGCTCCCTGTTGCTTCCATCCCTGTATGTGGCCCTAACCACCTTTCATCCCCAGATGATTCCCGTTAAGCTGGCTCTGGCCCTGGCAGGCAGTCGTCAAGGGGTACCCTTTCCTGCCATTGTAGAGGCCCTTATTATGGAGACCACCATCGAGCTTCTCAGGGAGGCGGGAGTAAGGCTCCCAGGCCCGATTGGGGCAACTATTGGGATTGTAGGGGGCTTAGTAATTGGCCAGGCAGCAGTACAGGCCGGTATTGTATCACCATTAATGGTAATTGTTGTAGCCGTTACCGCCATTGCCTCCTTTGCAGTCCCCAGCTATAACTTAGCCATTGGCTTCAGACTGCTCAGATTTGCGTTTATGTTTGTAGCCGGCTCCTTTGGGTTGTATGGTGTGACCATGGGAATGCTGATACTGCTGATTCACCTCTGTGGCCTTAACAGCTTTGGCGTGCCCTATCTTTATCCCTTTGTGACACATGTTAGCAACGTTAATGACCTTAAGGACACCTTAATTCGTGTACCCTGGATCAGTATGCATAACAGACCTGCCATGGCCAATAAAAAGCAGCTGAATCGCTTAGACGACAAAAGGTCCGAGGATCCCAAAACAAAGGAGGAGCAATAATGCAGAATAATAACAAGATTTCTCCCTCCCAGTTGGGAAATATTATTATTTTAACCATAGTGGGAATAGGAATTTTGACCCTGCCCCGGAACCTGGCGGAGGCAGTAGAGACAAATGGGTGGCTGGTATTGCTTATTGGCGGATTGATTACCGCTCTGTTTGTCTATGGCAATGGTTATATAGTTAAAAAAATACCAGAAACAAATATAAAGGGCATCGTTACATCCACCCTATCAAAGCCCGTAGCCAATGTATATATGGTCTTTTTACTAATCTATTTAATCATCCTCAACGGATTTCTCACAAGGATATTTGCAGAGGTAATCAAAATGTTTATGCTCTACAAAACCCCTATTGAAGTGATTATATTAAGTGTACTGCTGGTGACAGTCTTTTTAGTTAGAAAGGGGATAGAGGTCCTGGGCCGATTGGCTCAGCTGCTGCTGCCCATCATTATGGTTCCTACGTTGATATTGTTTCTTCTGCTGTTCCAGGGGAGCCACCTTACTAATCTGCTGCCCATTCTAGATATTACCTTTATGGAGGTAGTTAAAGCCATTCCCTTGGTACTCTTCAGTTTTTTGGGTTTTGATTTAATCTTAGTCTTCGGGGCCTATACAGTAAGGCCCGATAGAATCCCCAGAATGGCAGGGGGATCTATTCTATTAATCCTACTTTTTTATATTTGTTTAAACACCGGAACCCTTCTGGTCTTTGGCAGTGAGCAGACCAAGCATTTGATTTGGCCTACCTTAAGCCTATTTAAAACCATTGAGCTGCCGGGACTATTTATTGAAAATGTAGAAATTTTAGTCATGTCCATGTGGGTCTTTACTGTATTTATGTCCATTGCACCGCTCTACATGGGAAAAATCGTCATATTAGAGCAGCTTTTAAACAGCAAAAGATCAAACTATCTTGCGCTGCCTTTAATTCCACTGGTTTACTTTTTCTCATTACTTGGAGATAACCTAGGGGAAGCCTATGCCATTCTCGACATATTTACCAAGTACGTCTCCACCATTGTGGCCTTCGGAGTTCCTCTGCTGATATTTATCAGCATTCGAATCAGGGAGCGGTTTAAGAAGGAGGGAAAGCATGACAGTCAATAGAAGATATGTCAAAGTGATGGTGATCTTTATTATGTTAAGTGTGCTGACAGGTTGCTGGGATAGCGTTGAAATTGATCAGAGGGCCTTCATTATCGCCCTGGGGGCAGATGTCTATGAACCAACTGAAGAAGAGGTAACTTTAAGCGGAGAGGGATTTAATGAAGAATTAGCTCCTCTTATGAGGAGCAGTCGAAGGAACGTGGAGTCTACCTTTGTGTTTCCTAAGCATATGTCTACGGTTACTGGGGAAAGTGAAGTTGCTTATCTTACCATGAGCAGTATAGCTGAGTCTGTCTATATCAACAGAAAGCAACTGGCCACCAGAACCGATGTAGAATTATATCTGGGCCATTTAGAAGCCATGCTGTTGGGGGAGGCCTTTGTAAAGGATGAGACCCTTTTCAGAGAGTTCTTAGATGCGGCGGAAAAGGAACCGTTGATGAGCCGTAGAGTCTCCCTGGCGGTTGTAGATGGAAGGGCTAAGGATGCTCTTAATATTAAGGCTAAGATGGAACCCAATACCGGTGATTTGGTATCAGATTTATTGTCAGGAACCGGACAAACAGACCGCGCCCCTATTACAGACTTTGGAAGGGTGGCAGCTTCCCTTAAAGAAAATGGAAATGCCGTTATTCCCAGAATTACCTTTTCAAAGGATGAAATTAAGGTGGGGGGAGCTGCAGTAATTAAGGATTTCCATTTTGTGGGATGGCTGGGGGAAATTGAATCGCTGGCATTAAATATTATCCGCAACAACATCGATAGCTTTGGACTGAACAGCTATGTAGAAAACCATCTTGTTCCCTTCGATGTTACTGATGCTAAGACATCCTACAAGCTTCTTCAGGAGGATGGAAGATTTGTTATGGAAATTGAAGTCATGGGGGAAGCAGACATAGAGCAGGTTTTTTTTATGGCCAAGGAGGATGTGTTGGACCCAGAATATGTGAAAAAAGTTGAGCGGGCTGCCTCCGGTGCTGTGGAACAAATTCTTGAACACACCATAGGCGTAGCCCAGGGAGAACTTGAAACCGATGTAATACATTTTGAGGATTATATTAAAAAGTTTAAGCCGAAGCTTTGGAAAGAAATCAAAGAAGATTGGGACACTATTTTTCCTAATATTGAGACGAAAGTTAATGTGAATATTAAAATAAGAAGAGTGGGTCTGGCAAGATAAATGAAATTTGGTGCCAGGGTTGTATATTATTTCCCCTGCTTGTACATACTGAGAATAGAACAAACAAATGGAGAAGCAGGGGGAATATATAATGAAAAAGAAAATTATTGTATTACTGGCTGCAGGATTCTTGATTTTTCAGCTTATGCCGGGAGTAAAGGGAGAAGAAAAGGAGTTAAACAAGGAGAATTTAATTCGTTTTCATGTGTTGGCAAATAGTGATTCACCAGCGGATCAATCCCTAAAGCTGAAGGTACGGGATCGAATTATTCAGGCGATGTCCAGTTCCCTTGAGACCGTGGGCAGTATCGAGGAAAGCAGACAGATTATTATTGGCGAACTTGATCATATACAGGCCGTTGCAGCCCAGGTAATAGACGAAAATCAGCGAGATTATCCCGTTTCTGTAGCCCTTGAAAAACATATTTTTCCCACAAGAAAATATGGCGATATGATTTTCCCAGCAGGGGAATACGAGGCCCTAAGGGTAGTGATTGGTGAAGGAGAAGGACAAAACTGGTGGTGTGTCATGTTTCCGCCCCTTTGCTTCGTCGATGTAAAGCACGGTTTGGTGGACGAAAGGACAAAGCAGGAGCTAAAGCAGACATTATCACAGGAAGAATATGAGCTGGTCTATTCCAGTATTAACGAAGAGGAGCTTCCCTTGGAGCTGAGATCAAAGCTATGGGACTTGCTAGTTAAATCAAAAAAACAAATCAGCAGATTTGCAGCTTCCCTATAGTTGCTGTCCTGGTTAATAAAGATACTATTTTATAGAGTTCATATAAAAAAATTCCCCAATAAGTTGGGGAATTTTTTGCTTTAGGAAAGTTCTTTTTTAGCAAGTGCTCCAGAAGCCGGTCATGTGTGTTTATGGTAACTTTCCTAATACAACAATATTGCTGTCGAACCAGCGATAATGTGGCGTAGCCCCTTTGTTTTGCTTAAAATCGGTAGATGAAAGCATCAACAATAGGAATGCCTTCGCTGCCAACGGTGACAACGATCATGATAAGTTGACTTAGAAATAGTAAAGATGATAGCTTTTTAATGAAACTCATACTAACACCTCCCGTTTTTAATTACTCTAGTATATGGACGAGAGATGAAATATATGTCACTAAGGTCATTTAAAAATGTTAATGGAGGTAGTGCTAATTTGGTCTAAATATTTTTTGCATTGGGTTAATTGGTTTGTATTAAAATAGTAGCTGACAATTTTATAATTGATCTCTGAATACTTGGATCGTATTCCTAATTCATTGACAATCTGATTGGCCTTCATTAAATAGGCTTCAGCTTCTTGTAAATCTTTGAAATAGGACTGATGGATCTCAGAAAGCAATAGATAAATATCAATAATGTTCTCGACTTGTCCAGATTCTTCTGATACTTCAAGTGCCCTATGAAGAAGCGATAGGGCTGTGCTGAACTGCTTAAGGTCTCGATAGCATTCTGCCAGCTCACATAACAGAAAGGGAGGAATCAGGATATCGGTACAATCCATTAGGTCAAGGGTTTTATTAGCATAGACCAGGGCCTGATCATAATGATCCATTTTTCGATATAGTACGGATAAATTGTTGTAGGTTAGGGCTAATGTATTGGAAGATAGGTCTGATTCCTTAGCAAGGAGCTTTTTATAGAGCGTTTCTGCCTTATCAAAATTTCCTAGATCTCGATAGGTGTTTGCCTCCATCATGATAACCTGATCCCAGGCATTCACATCAGGATAGTTTAATTCCTTAAATGCTTGAACAAATTGCAGCGCCATATCATACTTCTTTACCTTGCGATGACAGATAATTGAATTATAAAGTGTCAGCATTTTAATTCTTTTAAGATTCGGCAGATTATTTTCTGCTGCAATGGCAAATGCCCGATTATAATACAATAGTGCTTCATCAATAAATAGCTTCATTAAATAACAACTGCCAATTCTACTGTAGATTTTAGATACGTCAACATAGCTTTTAGATTCCAGGAAGTGTTCCAGGCAGTTGAAAAAATCCATCAGGGCTTGGTTATATTTTGCCCTTTGGTAGTAAAAATCTCCCCTTTTCATCAACACCATGGAATAATGGTACTTCATAGACCATTGGGTGGCTAAGGCCATTAGTCTATCAAATATTTCCAAGACAAATGTTGAATCCAGTTGCTCACTTTTTTTCATCAGCTCCTCCACAGATTCCAATTGGGTAATAATAGTCCGTTGTACCTGGGCCTCCTTTGATTCCATCAGATAATCAGCTGTAATGATTTTTCCACCATGCTTATAATATTGGTTGAGCTTTCTGGCAATAATCTTTGCCGTTTGGGGACTAAGAATACGCTTTTCATTCTCAATCATACTAATTAAGCTTCTGGTAATCTGATTATCTGTTATATCGTCCTGCTTTAAGCCAATGTCCTTCCTCAGCTGCTTCACCTTTTCACCGGGACTTAAAATTTCCAAACCGACTCCTCCCCTTAAAATATTATTTAAAGTGATCTAATTGATGGAGTATATGTATAATATATTAAATATTTAACCATTAATCAAGTATATGTGTTAAAAAAATACAGATAAAGGAAATTTATTAGGATTAAAAGCTGATAGAAAAAAAACACAGCTATTAGATAAATTACGCTCCAGAAAGATATTGTCACCTCTTTAGAATAGTTGAATAATAGTACAAACAAGGGTAGAATATTAATAGTAATAGAAAGAGGGTGTATAGATGAAGAAAATAAATGTCATGGTGGTTTTCGGAGGTAAATCCGGGGAGCATGAGGTTTCCTTAATGTCTGCTGCCTCAATCTTGAGGGCAATCAATAGGGAAAAATACAATGTTATCCCCGTGGGTATAACAAAGGATGGTCTTTGGAAGCAATGTGATTGCAGCATAGATGAAATAGAGTCTGGTCAGTGGGAAAATGAAGAAAACTTACTACTGTCTCAACAACAGGGGCATCAGGACGGACCATTACCGGTAGAAAGGGGAGGCGGTTTATCCCTGTTATCCCATGAAGAGATGAAAAATATAGATGTGGTTTTTCCTGTTTTACATGGTCCTCTAGGGGAGGACGGAACGATTCAAGGTCTTTTCGAGATGATGGAATTACCCTATGTAGGTGCAGGGGTATTGGCCTCCGCTGTAGCAATGGATAAAGGGATAGCGAAAAAGCTTTTTGAGGCTGAAGGAATTCCCCAGGCAGACTACCTGCTGGTTAGCCGTCGGGATTTTCAGAAGGAGCCCCACCTGGTGATTGGACAAATAGAAGATAAATTTTGCTATCCTGTTTTTGTAAAGCCAGCTAATCTAGGGTCCAGTGTCGGAATTTCAAAGGCAAAAAATAATGAGCAGCTGATGGATGCCCTTAAAGAAGCGGCTCGATATGACCGAAGAATCATTGTAGAGGAATTTATTAATGGAAGGGAAATAGAATGTGCAGTTTTAGGTAATGATGAGCCCCTGGCCTCCCTTCCGGCAGAAATCATCCCTTCACGAGAATTTTATGACTACAGAGATAAATATTTCGATGGAACAAGTCAATTTGTTATTCCTGCTGAGATTTCTGAAACCCTTCTGAAGAAAATCAGAGAGATGGCTACGGAGGTTTATCGGCTGATGGACTGTACAGGTCTAGCCAGGGTAGATTTTTTTGTTGAAAGGGAAACCAACCGAATATTGGTTAATGAAGTAAACACCATGCCCGGCTTTACTAAAATTAGTATGTATCCGAAAATGTGGGAGGTCACCGGCTTACCCTATGAAAAGCTTATTGACCGTCTGTTAGAATTAGCGATTGAACGTTTTGAAGAAGGCAGGAACGATAGTGTTGAAGCTCGTATAGACTAATAAAAAGGTTGGGAGTAATATATGGATAAGCAAATGATTAAGGTAGTAGGGATTCAACGGGACCCCCAGGGAGAAGAAAATACAATTGAATTAATTACAGAAGGTAAACGCTACATAAAGAACAATGCCATGTACATTGTCTACGAGGAATCGGAAATTTCAGGAATGGAAGGGAGTACCACCACACTGAAAATAGAAGGAGACAATCGGGTCTCCATGAAACGTTATGGCAGTGCCGATTCCCATATGGTCTTTGAAAAGGGCCGACATTTTAGTGGAGAATATAAAACCCCCTATGGGCATTTCAAGATGGAGCTGAAAACCAGGGAGCTGATGGTTGATTTACCCCATGGAGAAAAAAAGGGGAAAATTGAAATTGGTTATGATATGCTAATTGTCGGGTTGGCAGAAACCCAGAATCGCTTGGTAATAACCCTTATGTAGCTTGACAATACCCATTATCAAGGGCAACGGAATATAAAAGTCCGTTGCCCTTATTGGTATCCTTACTCCAGGCCGGTTTTTCTGGTAGACTGGTAGAATAGTATCAATACAAATTTTTAGATAGGAGGAAGCTGATGGAAAATATTAAGCGGACCATTGACATCGCTGCTGGGAGAGTTAAACCTCAGTTGGTTTTAAAGGGCGGCAATATTATTAATGTCTTTAACGGAGAAATTGAAACAGGAGATATAGCGATAGACAGCGGTAAAATTGTGGCCATTGGAAACTATGAAGGAGAAGCTGAGATCAATGTAGCAGGAAAATATGTGGCTCCTGGTTTAATTGACGGCCATTTACACATAGAATCGGCCATGGTGACACCGGGCCAGTTTGCCAGGGCAATTGTTCCCCATGGAACCACCACTATTGTTGCCGATCCCCACGAAATTGCAAATGTCTGCGGCAGTGACGGGATTCAATATATTATTGAGGCCAGCAAAGGGCTTCCTTTAAATGTCTTTGTCATGCTTCCTTCTTGTGTTCCTGCCACCCCCTTTGAAAGTACCGGGGCGGTTTTAGAGGCCCAGGACCTTGAAGCATTAATGGAGGAAGAGGGTGTCTTAGGCCTGGGGGAGCTGATGAATTATCCCGGCGTCATTGATGGCGACGAAAAGGTGATGGCCAAGCTGGCCATGGCCCGGGGAAAAATCATTGACGGACATGGTCCCGAAATTAAAGGGAAGGAATTAAATGCCTACTTGGCTGCCGGGATAAGAACAGAGCACGAATGCTCCACGGTAGAAGAGATGGATGAAAGACTGGGGCGAGGTATGTATATTTTAATTCGGGAAGGCTCCGCTGCCAAGAATTTAAAGACTCTCATCAGGGGAGTAAATGATGGAAATTCACGAAGATGTCTTTTTTGTACCGACGATAAGCATCCTGAGGATTTACTGGTGGACGGCCATATCGACCATAATGTTCGCCTGGCTATTAAAGAAGGCCTTAATCCGATCACAGCGATCCAGATGGCTACTATTAATGCTTCGGAATGCTATGGATTAAAGGAATTGGGGGCCATTGCACCAGGATATGACGCTGATATTATTATCGTTAATAACCTTGAATCCTTCCAGGTGGAAAGGGTATTTAAAAGGGGAATTCCAGTGGCAGAAAACAACCGACCCCTCTTTCAGGTGGAGTCTGTGGATTCTAGCCGGGTCATTAATACGGTCAATATGAAGACCATTCGACAGGCAGACTTACAAATCAAACTGGAATCAGACATTGCTAATGTCATTAAGGTGATGCCCTATAGTCTGCTGACCCAGCGGGTTGTCCGTAGAGTTGATACTAAGGAAGGGATTTTCCAGCATCATCCCAGCCTCGATATTATCAAAATGGCAGTGATAGAAAGGCATCATCAAACAGGTAATATAGGGCTGGGTCTAGTGGAGGATTTTCAGCTGAGGGGAGGAGCCATTGCCTCCACCGTTGCCCATGATTCCCACAATATGATTGTCATTGGTGATAACGACCAGGATATGATGCTGGCAATTCAGGAGGTTACCAGTCAGGGAGGCGGCATCACGATTGTATCCAAGGGAAAGGTGCTTGAGACCCTAACCCTGCCCATAGGAGGATTGATTTCTCGACAAAATATGGAGGAGGTAAACCAACAGCTAAAAAAAATGCTGGCTATTGCCTATGAAACCCTTCACGTAAATAGAACCATTGATCCCTTCATGACCCTGTCCTTTCTAGCTCTCCCGGTAATTCCAGAGGTAAAGCTGACTGATAAGGGACTGTTTGATGTGGGACGATTTCAGTTTATTTCCATAGATGTGGCAAATGAGGAGACAAAGATAGAGAATCGTTAATCTTTTTCTGTTATAAAAAGAAAGGGGGAAGTATATGAAGATCGTGGGCCGATAACATTACAGGAGGCCATGAACTCACAAAAAGCCAAGGAGCTGATTCAGACGACTGCCAGTAACATTGGCCGCCTTTTTAAGAATTTTGGTTGGCTGAAGGCTGATTGATTTAATGGGGCCTAGCTGTATACAGCTTAGATTTTATATAAAAAATATTTAATATTCAAAAAATCATTGCTTTTATTTTTAATTATGGTTATAATACTATTTAAATATAAAAGACCATTCATAAAAATGCATTGACGGGGAGAGTAGGTACAAAGTGTGGCGTCCTAGCGAGTTGGGGATGGTGAAAGCCCGACACAAAGCCTGTACTGAAGAACACCCCTGAGCAGCTAACCAAAATCCTATTAGGAGAGTAGACTTAGTCGGTTGTTCACCGTTATCGTAACTAGGTATCGATACCCTGTATCCGTACTGATTTGAGAGAGCTTTATTAAGCTAACTAGGGTGGCACCGCGAGAGACCAACAGACCCCGTCCCTATACCATTGGTATAGGAACGGGGTTTTTTATGTTTTTTGAATCAGTGAATGAAAAAAAGGAAGGAGGAATTTTGATGCAACGGAGCTATGTAGAAGAAATTCAGAAGAAGATTGGGCAAGAGGTACTGGTAAAGGGCTGGATTCATAAAATTTATGATGTTGGGCAAATTAGCTTCCTTCAATTGAGGGATAAAACAGGCATACTGCAGCTGGTAGTAGAAAAAGAGATGAGAGAGGGCCTCAGGCTTGAAATGGCCATTGAGGCCATGGGAACCGGTCTTACCAACGAAAAGGCCCCCGGGGCAATAGAAATACAGGTAAAGAACCTAAAGGTAGTCGGTGCTGCCCACTACGAAAAATTACCCTTTGCCATTAATGGGGCAGAATTGAAGGCTAATCTGGAAACCCAGCTGAACCACAGAAGCATCAGCCTTCGATCTCCTAAAGTGAGGGCACCTTTTAAGGTGCAGGAGGAAATCACAGAGGCCTTTAGAAGCTTTTTAAAGGCCCATCATTTCACTGAAATCCACACGCCAAAGCTAATTGCCTCAGGTACAGAGGGGGGCTCAGAAATGTTTACGGTCAACTACTTCGATACCAGAGCATTTTTAGCTCAAAGTCCTCAATTTTATAAGCAGATGATGGTTGGAGCAGGCTTTGAGCGGGTTTTTGAAGTGGGCCATGCCTATCGGGCAGAGCTGCATAATACCTGGCGTCACCTAAATGAATATGTGAGCCTGGATATAGAAATGGGTTTTATTGAAAGTGAAGCTGATATGATGGATCTAGAAGAGGCCTTCTTGAAATATTTAATGGAGCATTTGAATAACACCTGCAAAAGGGAATTAAAGCTTTTTGAAGTTGAATTGCCGAAGATTAAATCCATTCCCAGAATTCCTTTATCTGAGGCACAGCAGATTTTACAGGATCAATACGGGAAAAAGTCTCCGGTGGGCAACATTGATGCAGAAGGAGAAATACTTTTTTCCCAATATGTTAAAGCGGTTTACCAAAGTGATTTTGTATTTTTAACAAAATACCCCGCTGCTAAAAGGCCTGTTTATACCATGCCTGATGAAGCATTACCAGGCATGACTAAAAGTTTTGACCTGATCTACAAGGGTTTAGAAATCACCACAGGGGGCCAAAGAATCCATGATTACGAAGCGCTTAAGGCCAACATGGTGCAATTTGGCTTAAACCCGGAAGACTTTGATTTTTATATAGATAGCTTTCAATATGGTATGCCCCCCCATGGTGGTTTAGCCATTGGCCTGGAGCGAATCACCATGAAGCTTCTTGGATTGGATAACATACGTCAGGCAACCCTATTACCAAGGGATTTAAAGAGATTAACACCATAGGAGGGAGAAAAGATGGAAATCACAAGGAAAGAGGTTCAATATATTGCCAGGCTGGCGAAGCTAAGGCTGACAGAGACAGAAGCAGAAAAAATGGCAAAGGAATTTGAGACGATTCTGGGGCACTTTAAATCAATTGACCGTTTAGAGATTAATGATTCTAAGGCTGTAAACCTGGAATCGGCACAACAGACAGTATTAAGGGAAGATCGGGCAGCTATTTTTGAAGATAAGAAAAAACTGTTTCAAAATGTGAAGAAAATGCGAGAGGGTTACATTGAAGTACCCAGGATTATTGAATAGGGAGGTGGCAGTATGCAAATAGAAACCATGACTGTAGAGGCCATAAGATCAGGAATTATAGAAAAAACCTTCACCGCTGAAGAGGTGGTGAGAGAAACATTAAAGCATATTAAGGCAACAGAGCCTCAAATAGATGGATTTATTACCCTCTGTGAAGAGAAGGCTTTAGTAGCAGCAAAGAAAATAGATGAAAAGGTGGCCAAGGGAGAAACTCTGGGCAAGCTGGCGGGAGTACCAATTGCATTGAAGGATAATATTTGTACCGATGGGATTCTTACCACCTGTGCTTCTAAGATGTTGGAAGATTTTATTCCCCCCTATGATGCTACTGTGGTAAAGCGACTAAAGGAGGCCGATGCCATTATCATAGGAAAAACAAATATGGACGAATTTGCCATGGGTTCAACCAACGAAAATTCAGCCTTTAAAAGAACCAAAAACCCATGGGATCAGGAAAGAGTACCGGGAGGATCATCAGGAGGCTCTGCTGCAGTGGTCGGGGCAGGAATGGTGCCCCTAGCCTTAGGTTCAGACACAGGCGGGTCTATCCGACAACCGGCGGCCTTCTGTGGGGTAGTTGGGCTAAAGCCTACCTATGGTTTGATTTCACGCTTTGGGCTAATTGCCTTTGCTTCCTCCCTTGATCAAATCGGACCCATTGCCACCAATGTTAAAGATTGTGCCCTTAGCCTAGAGGTTCTACAGGGAATTGATTCCTTGGACAGTACCAGTGTTCGGCAGCCCGTTGAGAGGGAGTATCTGAAGGATATAGACAAGGGGGTGGCAGGGTTAAAAATAGCCGTAGCCAGGGAATTTTTTCAAGAGGGGTTAGATCCTGAAATTTCAGAATCCCTTCAAAAAACCATAGAAATATTTCAGCAATTGGGCGCTGTTGTAGAAGAAATTTCATTGCCCATTAATCAAGAAGGACTTTCGGCCTACTATATTATTTCTTCAGCCGAGGCTAGTTCTAATCTGGCAAGATTTGACGGCCTACGCTATGGCTATCGGCCAACGGAGTTTGAAAAGCTTGAGGAATTAATGGAAAAGACCAGAACAGAGGCCTTTGGAGATGAGGTAAAGCGTAGAATTATGCTGGGCACCTATGCCCTTTCCTCTGGCTATTATGATGCCTATTATAATCGGGCTCAGGCTTTGAGAGAAAAAATCATAGAACAGTATGAAAGGGTTTTTCAAGCATATGATGTGATCTTAAGCCCCACCACTCCCACCTTGCCCTACCGATTGGGAGAGAAGCTAGATAATCCTTTAGAGATGTATTTAGGTGATATTTATACGATTAATGTAAACCTTGCAAAGCTGCCAGCCCTGTCAATACCCTGCGGCTTTAGTAAAAGCGGGCTGCCCATAGGCCTTCAATTAATTGGCGGCGCCTACACAGAAAAAATGCTTCTTCAAGCAGCCTATGCACTTGAACAATGCCTTGGTCTTACTGGAAAAAGACTCCAATGGAAGGAGGAGAATTAATGACTTGGGAAACAATCATTGGTATTGAGGTACATGCTGAGCTTCACACTAAGTCAAAAATCTTTTGCAATTGCCCCACCACCTTTGGGGCCGCTCCCAATGCTCATACCTGTCCCATTTGTCTGGGCCTGCCGGGAACGCTGCCGGTTTTAAATAAAGAGGTGGTGAATTTAGCCATTAGAGCAGGACTTGCCCTCAATTGCAGCATCAATCTGGTAAACAAAATGGATCGTAAAAATTACTTTTATCCTGACCTGCCAAAGGCCTATCAAATTTCTCAGTATGACTTACCCATCTGCAAGGATGGAAGTGTAGAGATTGAAGTGGAAGGGGTTAAAAAAACCGTTAGAATTAACCGAATTCATATAGAAGAGGATGCAGGTAAATTGGTACATCTTGAAGAGGAAGCCGTTTCTTTGGTGGATTATAACAGAGTAGGGGTTCCGTTAATTGAAATTGTATCAGAGGCAGACCTGCGTTCACCCCAGGAGGCGGTGGCCTATGTGAAAGCCCTTAAGGCAGTGTTAGCGTATGCAGAGGTTTCTGATTGCCGAATGGAGCAGGGCTCTCTTCGTTGTGATGCCAATATCTCTGTACGTAGAATCGGTCAAGCAGAATTCAATTCCAAGGTAGAAATAAAAAATATGAACTCCTTTAAAGAGCTTCTAAGGGCCATGGAAAAGGAGGAAAAACGTCAAAGAGAGCTGTATAGCTTTGGTGAGGGGCATAAGGTTGTGCAGGAGACCCGAAGATGGGATAGCGGCAAGGGTAGAACCATCCCCATGAGAAGTAAAGAGGATGCCCATGATTATCGGTATTTTCCTGAACCCGATTTAAGGCCAGTACTGCTCCAACAGGCCCAGGTAGAAGAGATTAAATCAAGGCTGCCAGAGCTTCCTGACGCCAAGGGGATTCGATTTATTCAGCAGTATCAACTGACTGAAAAGGAAGTGGACATTTTGATAGGAAATAAGGCCCTGAGTCATTTCTATGAAGGGGTTGTAACGGGTGGAGCCAATCCCAAGGCTGCTGCCAACTGGGTTTTAGGGGATCTGCTTCGCTTATTGAAGGAACAGGAGCAGGAGGATATCATTCCAATAAAGGGGGATGACCTTGTGTCCCTGTTGAAGCTCATTAACGAGGGAAAAATCAGCGGTAAGATTGGCAAGGAGGTCTTTGAAGAAATGTTTTTATCTGGCAAGGAGCCTCTGACCATTGTAGCAGAAAAAGGCTTAAGCCAAATCAGTGGTATAGATATCCTTGAACAGATTATTGATGAGGTGATGAATGCCAATCCCCAATCCCTTGAAGACTACTATGCAGGGAAAACTCAAGCCCTGGGCTTTCTCATGGGACAGGTGATGAAGGCTACCAGGGGGCAAGCTAATCCCCAAATGGCAAAAGAGCTTCTTACGAAAAAACTAAACAAAAAATAAATAAAAGGCTTCCCTTAGCTGACACCTAATAAAGAAGTATTAAGGGTTACCTGGAGAACAAACGTGGCGTTAGCCACCTTGTTCTTTTTAACCCGGTTTCCAACCTTGTGAAGTACTCACTGGGTGTGGAAATAATCATTGCCCACGTTCCCGACAAGAGCAGCGGTAAACGGGTAAGTAGGTGGAAATCTTCTTTTTTTAGTGCATGATTTAGCTGTTTTTGGATATAAATATTGAAAAGAATCTTCTATCATGTAAGACCCAAAAGGAGGCAGCTAATGATGATAAAAAAATACATATTACTGATAGGGTTGAGTTTTGCCCTGCTGCTAACAGCCTGTCAGCGGAATGAGAACCAAGCTCCCCCTGAGGATAATAACAATGGGCTTCCAGCCTATTCCTATGATGAAATTAAGGCAAAGGAGATACGGGGAATAGAAATCATTAATGATCTGGAAAAGACCCCTGTTTTAAGGGATGAGGCCCTGTTTAAGGAGGTTGCCCAAATGCTTCAGAAGACAAAATCCCTTGAGGAAGGGGCCCCCAATGATGAGGTTATTACGAAGCAGGGAATGGTTATCTATTTAAACACCGAGGAGCTTGAAAACAATGAGGTGGTTCTCTATTTGTCAGAGGAGAATCAACGTTTAACCATTGGACCCACCGGTAAGGAGTACGTAATTCAATCCAAGGAGCTGCGGGACTTTATCACGCGAGATTTTGAAAGTGAGTTTGTCATAGTAGAGGAAGAGATGATTCCTGCCGGTGCAAGGGAATGGCTCCAGGGTTTTGAAGAGGAAAGAGGGGCCTATGTTTATCAGGACCCAGATGGCACCTATATTAAAATCCTTGGAGGAGAAAAGCCGACAGGGGGCTATTCCATTGAAGTTTCAGACTATGATGGGGCAGCTTATCCCAGAAGAATAACAATTGAGGAAGTTAACCCAGAAGTCGATGCAGAAACTACCCAGGCCCTTACCTATCCATCTATCATTATAAAGGTAAAGTCAGATCAGGTCTCACAATATCAAGTGGTAACCAGTGATGGTGATGATTATGAAGTGGAGGAAAAATTAGTCTACGCCAAACTGGAGCTCCCCCAGGAAGAGGCTAAAATAAGCAGTCCAGTTCAGGTAAAGGGAAAAATCATCGCCTTTGAAGGCTCCTTTTTGGTGAGAATTCTGGATTCCTCTGATGAAATAGTCCACGAAGCTGTTGTACAGGCCGATTTAGGGGGGCCCTATTGGGGGAGCTTCGATGAAGAGATAGGGTACTCAAAACCCACCTCGGGGGCAGGAAGCCTTGAGCTAGGGGAATATAGTGCAAAAGATGGGGAGTATCAGCTAAGATTTAGGATACCGGTTAAATTCAAATAATAATGAGCCCAGCATTGATTTTTAAGATTGATGCTGGGCTATTAACATAGAGTATGATAATAGAAGCAATAGCCAAAGCCCCGTCAGTCTGCTATAATAGAAATGAAAAAAGGGGGCGATGGCATGGCCGATAGAGACGTAAAGGAAAGAGTAGTAAAGGCCCATCAGATGGGAATGAAGCGATATATTCTAGTTCATGGAGCCTTAAGATGGGGTGTAAGCACCGCACTAATTTATCGAATTCTATTAACCCTCACTACAGAGGGTCTCTCCCTCGGAAAACTGGCAAGGGGATTTTTTTCAATTAATACCCTTTATGCCTTGGTAATTTTCAGTATTGTAGGTCTGATGTGGGGCTTATTTATGTGGAAATGGATCGAAAGGGAAGTCATAAAATATAATCAAAAGGGGAAGAAAAAGAAAAAATGATACTAAAAATCCAGCGCACTACCGTATTTTAATATACGCTGTTTCGCTGGATTTCTTGCTTTTCAGGTATAAAGCCCTATCCTTTTTATTAGCGTGAGGTATTATCCTTTAATATATTGTAGACTCCACAGAACATTCCAAACAGGATTCCTGTAATGGGAAATACAATCCAGTTAATGTGCCACTTATGAAAGACTAGGCCACTGACTAGAAAAATACAGACTGCTAAGGGCCAGACAACTGTTGCCACTGCTCCGATTACCCGATTGATTTTTCTTTTTTCCTCTGAAAATTCCTCCTCCTGAAGCAAAATGTCAAAGCTTTCCTTTATAGTGCCACTGTAAATCAAAATGAAAATAGCCATGGCAACCAGTATTAAAAGAACGACTACACCGTAGGTGACTAGACTGCCTCCAATGGCATTGGCTATGATAACTGTAAGGGGGGATAGAATTAAGAGGCCCACACCTAAAATGAGGCTAATGGTAAAGGTAGAAAGAAAATTCTTTTTTTGCTGTTGAATCTCTGCTCGAAGCTGATTTGACAGTTGAAAATTCTTTTTTTCAAGATGCTTATAGGGAGCTATTCTGTTGTCGGCATAGATGAAGAGTCCTATGGCTGAAGCAATTAAAAGAAAAAGTATAATCAGGCCAACCGTTTCAGCTATGTTGGGTAGAATATTATTTTCAGTCAGCGAGAACATTAAAATTAGAATAGCTGGAGCCAAAATACATAAAAATACTCCCAGGCCAACCCATTTTCCAGATTTTCTTTTAGTAGATAAAAAACCTTCTGTTTCTTCTTTCGAGAGGGTGGGAATATGTGGCTGATCTTCAATTTTTATACCCATTTCCTCAATTAATTCATCAATATTGCCGAACTCAGAAATGACAATGCCTATGGCCTCATTTTCTGATTTACCGCTATCTTTTAGCTCATGGTATTTTTCCTCCATACTGATAAAAAGATCCTGTTTAATATGGAGTATTTCTTTAGTTTTAGGAAGACTGGCAAAGAGATTATCCAAATAATTTTGAATGGTTTCCATCTTACTTCACTCCTTTTATAAATCGATTAATGACATCTTTTGTTAAATTCCACTCGGCACATTTTTCTTGATAATAGGCTACACCCCTTGGAGTAATTCGATAATAGGTACGTCTTTTCCCAAAGGTTTCATCTGAATAGAAGGATTCAATATAGCGGTTTTTTTCCAGTCGGTTAAAAGCAGAGTAGAGGGTGGTCTCCTTCATGATATATTTTTCCTCTGAGCGCTCTCGGATTTTTTTAGCGATTTCATAGCCATAGGATTCGCCTTCAAGGAGCATACAGAGGATAATTGTGTCATTATATCCCCTAATAACGTCGCTGCTGATCAAGGGCTCTCCTCCTTTACTATTTACTTTATCTGTCGTAGTAATTTAATTATAGCATAATTACTACGACAGATAAAGTAATTTGAAAAAATAAACATAAAAATCCAGATTTATCTGTAACAAAAATCTATTTTTTGTGACTAATCTATAGAAAGGGGAAATTTTGTGCTTTAGCTTGATAATACAGCGATTGGCCTCAGCCCTCAATCAGCCGGAAGAGGAAATTGATAAGAAAGAATTAGACGAAAAGGCCCCCATGAAGGATTGTGATATGATATATGAAGAACGGTTAGGGGTAACAATGATTAATAAGAATAAAAATCAATAATAAAACTAAAACAAAATTAATAAGGTGCCCTCGGGCACCTTACTTTACGGTTACGCTACGCTCAGATTCCATTGCGGCAGTTGGTTGAAAGTGATCAACATAAATACTGTAGGCAGTAATGGCCAATAATAGAATCAGGGTTGCTATAAAAATATTCATTCGCAAGCTTTTCATCCTTTGTGCCTCCTATCCTTAAAAGCAGATATAGACTATTATAGCCTATAATAGGTGGAAAACAAAGGAAAATCTCTAGACATTCCCCGACAGAATCAGAAAGATAGGCCGAAATAGCCCTTGGTACATTCTTTAATTGACGAATTTAGACAGAAATATTATGATAAGGTAGTAAAAATAGCTTTTATTGGGAGGAAAACCATGAATCAAATACAGTTAATTGCAACAGCAGCCTTTGGATTAGAGGCTGTGGTAGCGAGGGAAGTGAAGAATCTGGGGTACGAGGAAGTGATGGTGGAAAACGGAAGGGTTACCTTTCAAGGGGACCTATCTGCCATATGCAGGGGGAATCTTTGGCTAAGGAGTGCCGATCGGGTTTTAGTTAAGCTAGGGGAATTTAAAGCCCTTACCTTTGACGAGCTCTTTGAAAAGACCAAGGCCCTACCCTGGGAACAATGGATTCCAGAGGATGGTGAATTTCCTGTAGAGGGTAAATCTGTCCGATCGAAGCTCTCTAGTGTACCCGATTGTCAGGCCATTGTAAAAAAGGCCGTTGTTGAAAAGATGAAGCAAAAATACGAACGGGAGTGGTTTGACGAAACCGCAGGGAAATACCGTATCGAGGTGGCCCTCTTAAATGATATGGCGACCTTAACCATTGATACCAGTGGAGCAGGCTTGCATAAACGGGGCTACAGAACCCTTTCTAATCGGGCTCCCCTAAAGGAGACATTAGCTGCAGGCTTAATTCAGTTAAGCTATTGGAACGCTGATCGGGTGTTGATTGATCCCTTTTGCGGCTCAGGCACCATTCCCATTGAAGCGGCTCTAATCGGGAAGAACATTGCGCCAGGAATGAACAGAAGTTTTGTCTCTGAGGAATGGCCCGTTATTCCACGGGAGCTGTGGCGAGAGGCTCGGAAAGAAACCCATGATCTGGCTAAGTTTGATCAACCCCTTCGGATTTATGGCTCAGACATTGATGGAGAGGCTTTAAAGCTAGCTCGCTACCATATTGAAGAGGCTCAACTGGACGAGGATATCCACGTACAAAAGCTTTCAGTTACTGAACTGAGATCAAGATTTGATTACGGCTGTATTATTTGCAACCCACCCTATGGAGAAAGACTAGGGGAACAAAGAGAGGTGGCAGACCTCTATCGACAAATGGGAAAGGTTTTTTCAAATCTTGACACCTGGTCCCACTACATTATTACCTCTCATCCCGAGTTTGAAGCCCTCTACGGAAAAAAGGCAGGCAGAAGAAGGAAGCTCTATAACGGAAGGATTGAATGTACCTATTATCAATATCCAGGACCAAGGCCGCCAAGGGATTAAATGATAATTAAATAAATTGTCAGGAGCAGTAGAAGTGGCTACTGCTTCTTTTTTGTTCTGAAACATAAATTTCATATCAATTTGAAATTTTTTCCCTAATCTGATAAAATAAAAACAAGAAGTGCCGAAAAATGGGCTATCAAAGCTGAAAAATGGGCGGTGAAATTTGTGAGTAAATTGATCAACGGTAAAATTATGAGGCTGGTGCTGGAGCAGGTAGGAGAAGGAATACAGATCATCGATAAAAAGGGGAAAATTATCTATTGCAACAGGGCGGCAGCAAAGCTGGACAATGTCTGCCAAGAGGAGGCCATGGGCAGGTTGATTTTAGAAATTTATCCCTCCTTAACGGAAGAAACCAGTACCCTGCTGCAGGTCATTAGAACAGGAAAGCCCTTAATGGATATTCAGCAAACCTTTGTGAATTATCTGGGAAACAAAATTACCACAATTAACTCATCAATCCCTTTGCTGGAGGGGAACAGGGTTGTGGGTGCCCTGGAGGTTTCTCGGGATATTACCACCGTAAAGGCCCTTTCAGAAAAGGTAGTGGAGCTGCAAAAGCAGCTGTTAAAGGAGGGTTCATTCCAGAATCAAGGGAATAGGGGGACCGCTAACTATACCCTTGTGGATATAATAGGTCAGAGCCCTGAGATTTTGAAATTAAAGTCAAGGGCATTGAAGGCTGCACAAAATGAATCCTCAATTATGGTTTATGGAAGCACGGGAACAGGGAAGGAACTAATTGTTCAGTCTATCCACAATGCCAGTCAGCGAAGAAATAAGCCCTTTATTACCCAAAACTGTGCTGCCATTCCTGCTACTCTGCTGGAAAGCATTTTGTTCGGAACCGTAAAAGGAAGCTTTACAGGAGCAGAGGACCGGCCAGGGCTGTTAGAGCTGGCCCATGGAGGAACGCTGTTTTTAGACGAGATTAATTCCATGCCCATGGAGCTTCAAGCAAAGCTTTTAAGGGTATTGGAGGAGGCAACCATTAGAAGGGTGGGAGATATTCGTACAAGGGAAATTGATATGAGGATTATAACCGCCATGAATATGGATCCCCTGGAGGCCGTTGAGAAGGGCTACCTGAGAAATGACCTGTTTTATCGTTTAAATGTTGTTTCCCTACGGGTACCTGACCTAAAGGAACGACGAGAGGACTTACCTGCCCTGGTGGATCATTTTATCCTTAAATTTAATAGTAAGCTAAAAAAGCAAGTTCAGGAGGTAAGTGATGAGGTTTGGCAAATATTCAATCAATATCATTGGCCTGGAAACGTCAGAGAGCTGCAGCATGTCATCGAAGGGGCAATGAATGTGTTAGAGGGTCATGGAATAAAGCTAATAGATTTACCCCATCATTTGCAAAAAGATAAAGATGGTAGCCAGGGGCAGCCGATAACAGGCTCCCTACGGAAAACTATGGAGGAGGCAGAGAAGAAAACGATTCAAGATATGCTGCTTCAAACCAGAGGGAACGTTTCCCTGGCGGCCCAAAGCCTTCAAATCCCCAGACAAACCCTTCAATATAAAATTGGTAAGTATCAAATAAGCTACAAAAAGTAAAATGATTAGCAAATGCCTTAGAAGCTGGTCATTTGCCTTTATGGCAGCTTTCCCGTCACAACAATATCCCTGTCGGGCCAGGGATATTGTGACGAGTCTCTTTGTGTTTAAAGGCAATTGCCCAAAATTAGGCAATTGTTTTTTTGTTTTCTGTATATATGTTAACCAATTTTGCTGTAAAGTTTTGTAATTTCAATGATTTGAAAGAAAGGGATATTCCTTGCCGTCCAGTGGCATATTATTTGCAAAGATAGTCTAAGAAACGTTTTTCGGATAAATTATCTACTCATTACTTATTATCAATAATAATAAAAAAGGGGGAAATATTGTGAAAAAAGGATGTCCATACGGGACCCACAGGGTTATTGAGCCAAAGGGAGTGCTGCCACAGCCAGCGTTGAAAATTGATAACACCATGGAAATATACGACAACGAAATATTAATTGACGTAATGACTTTAAACATTGACTCAGCCAGCTTTACCCAAATTAAGCAAGAGGCAGGGGGAGATGAAGAAAAAATTAAAGAAATTATGCAGCATATTGTTGCCACCAGGGGTAAGCATCAAAATCCTGTCACTGGCTCTGGAGGGATGTTGATTGGAAGGGTTGAACAAATTGGAGAGGCCTTCAGGGGAAAAACAGATTTAAAGGTTGGAGACAAAATTGCCACCCTGGTTTCCCTTTCCTTAACACCCCTAAGAATAGATGAAATTGTAGCCATTAGAAAGGAAATTGACCAAGTAGACATTAAGGGAAAGGCAATTCTATTTGAAAGCGGTATATATAGTATTATTCCAAAGGATTTACCAGAAAATTTAGTGCTATCTGTCTTAGATGTGGCCGGAGCCCCTGCTCAAACCGCAAAGCTTGTTAAGCCCGGCAATCGAGTGGTGGTCATTGGCGGCGGAGGCAAATCAGGTATGCTCTGTCTATTTGAAGCAAAGAAGCGGGCAGGGATTACAGGCCAGGTGATCTGTATCGGACCAAGGGAATCATCGGTTCAAAGGGCCAGGGAGCTGAATCTGGCAGATGTCTACCTTACAGCTGATGCAACCAATGCAGTAGAGATGATGGAAAAGGTCAAGGAGGCCACCCAGGGAGAGATGGCGGATGTTGTAATTAACTGTGTCAATGTGCCCAATACCGAAATGGCCAGCATCTTATCAGCAAAGAGCGATGGACTAATTTATTTCTTTAGTATGGCCACCAGCTTTACTAAGGCTGCCCTGGGAGCAGAAGGGGTAGGGCAAGATACCACAATGATTATTGGAAACGGCTATACTAGAGGACACAGCGATATTGCGCTGCAGATCATGAGAGAAAATCAAGAGCTGAGAAAGACCTATGAAGCCCTATATGGATAAAAAAATTTGGAAGGGAGAGGTTACATGCGTGATTACAGAGAAATACCCCTATGGAAGGATGTAACAGAGGACCAATGGAATGACTGGAAATGGCAGGCGGCCAATCGAATTACAAAGCTCGATGATCTCAGGAAAATAATTCCCTTGACCCCTGAGGAGGAAAACGGAATCACTGAGTGCTTAAAAACCTTAAGAATGGCCATTACACCCTACTACGCCACGTTAATGAATGAGAAGGATCCCAATTGTCCCATCAGAAAGCAGGCCATTCCCCTCAAAAAGGAAATTGACAAAAGTGACGCCGATATGGAGGATCCTCTCCATGAGGATGCAGATTCTCCGGTACCAGGGTTAACCCATCGTTATCCTGACAGGGTGTTGCTTTTGATCACAGACATGTGTGCTATGTACTGCAGGCACTGCACCAGAAGACGATTTGCAGGGCAGCAGGATAAGGGACTGCCCATCGATCGAATTGATGCAGCCATTGAATATATTAAAAAGCATTCCGAGGTAAGAGATGTGCTCTTATCAGGGGGAGACTGTCTCCTGGTTTCAGATGAGCGGCTAGAATACATTATCAGCAGATTACGTGCCATAGACCATGTGGAAATCATCAGACTGGGCTCAAGGACCCCTGTAGTAATGCCCCAGCGAATTACGCCACAATTGGTGGAAATGCTGAAAAAGTATCATCCCATTTGGTTAAATACCCATTATAACCACCCCAAGGAGCTGACATCTGAGGCAAGAAAGGCCTTGGAACGTTTAGCCGATGCAGGGATTCCCCTGGGGAATCAATCGGTGCTGTTGAAAGGAATCAACGATTGTGTCCATATAATGAGGGAGCTGGTCCATGGTCTGGTGAAAAACCGAGTAAGGCCCTATTACATTTATCAATGTGACCTATCCATGGGAATTGAGCATTTTAGAACTCCTGTTGCTAAGGGGATTGAAATTATTGAAGGCCTAAGGGGCCACACCTCGGGATATGCAGTTCCAACCTTTGTGGTAGACGCACCGGGAGGAGGGGGCAAAATACCCGTTATGCCCAACTACCTCATTTCTCAATCAGCCCATAAGGTGATCCTTAGGAATTATGAAGGTGTAATTACCACCTATACAGAGCCAAAGAACTATGTGGAGGCCTGTCAATGCCATGTGTGCCAGGGAAAGAAGGCCCATCGGCTTCAAGGGGTTGCGGGACTCCTGCAGGGAAACCAAATTTCCATGGAACCTGCCCAATTAGAAAGACACCAAAGGAGCTAAAGCAGGGAGGCCATTGTTATGGCCTCTTATCCTTGGGCTTTAAAGAATGCTCTATTAGGGGGTGAAATAATGGATTTATTGGGATTGGTGAAAAACAAGTATAGAATCATATCAGTAGTTGGTATGGCTAAGAACGCTGGAAAAACCGTCACCCTTAACGGCCTGATAGAGGAGTCCCAGGGCCAGAACGTGACCCTGGGACTAACCTCCACAGGAAGGGATGGGGAAAGGCTAGACATTGTAACTATGACCGAGAAGCCAGTGATTTATGTACCCCGGGGCACCTTGATTACTACAGCTTCAGAGGCCCTTGCCAACAGCCAGGTTAAGCTGGAAATACTAGAGGTGACAGACTTTAATACCCCCATGGGGAAAATTTTAATCGGCAGAGCTGTTAACGGGGGCTTGGTGGAGCTGGCAGGGCCTGAAACTAATGGACAGATCAGACATACGGCAGAAAAAATGCTGACCTATGGGGCAGAATTAGTGGTGGTTGATGGGGCCATCGATCGAAAAACCGCTGCGGCCCCTGCCGTTACCGAGGCTACAATCCTGGCCACGGGAGCAGTCCTCAGCAGAAATGTCAATCGAGTCATTAAAGAAACCCTTCATCAGGTGGAGCTATTTAAGCTAAAGGCCCTTGAGGATCCAGAGATTCAATCCATGGCAGCGCTGCTTATTAAGGAAAAGGCCTATGGGGTTATTGATGAAAATGGTAATGTGGAACGAATTCCCATTACGACTGCTCTGAATGGGGGAATAGCCATAGGGGCTGCCATTAAGGCTAATAGTCGGCATGTGGTATTAAGCGGAAGTTTGGTGAAGGGAACCCTTGAAGATATTTTGTCTGTTTGCCAGTATTATCAGCAGATTACCTTAATCGTTCAAGATGCTACCAAAATTTTTATGGAAGCCAAGGATTGGAGTCTATATAGGAAGAAAGGGGTCACCATTAGGGTACTGGAGCCAATTCATGTGGTGGCAGTTACAACTAATCCCTATTCACCCCAGGGATATTTCTTTAACCCTGAGGATTTTAGAGATAAAATGAGGGTCGCATTATCTCCCCTGCCAGTGGTGGACTTGATGCTAGAGGAGGATGACTGTGAGTAATTTCCTGATGACAAAGACAACAGAAAAAGAGATAGGGCTTCAGGCTATATTACAGTGGCTGAGGGTCCATACTCCCTATGGTAAAAAGGCCAAGGATAGGATGGAACCCTTTTTACCAGGGGAAATAGAGGGGTTGGAAATGGAATTGAAGCAGGTGGAGCTTCTGGGAAATCTAATGGAACAGGAGCCAGTGCTGATTAAGGCCCTTAAGTCCAGCTTTAATGCCATTAAGGATATTGAAGGCTCTATGAATCGAGCAAGGGCCGATGAAATATTAAATGAGATTGAGCTCTTTGAGATTAAATGCCAAGTGATGGAAATGAATCACTTAAGCAAAAACCTTCATTATTATCTTAAGGGACAGCTTCAGAACCTTCAACTAGAGGAACTTCTTGAGCTGGAGCAGCTACTGGACCCAGAGGGCTACGGAATCAAAAGCTTTTATTTGTATGATTGCTACTCTCATGAACTGGCCGGATTAAGAAGAGAAAAGCAAAGTACGGAACGACTCATTCAAGAAGAAAGTCAATTCCTGTACCAAAGCATTTTCCAATCTACAGGAATCAAGCCTAAGGCCAATGGAGAGATTCATCTATCAAAGACAGAGGTGGAAAAAATAAAAAGCCTTACGGAATGCCGGCAGCTATATGTGGCCTCTGAGGGACTTCAAAGTATATTTTTTAAAATAATACCCACCGTCCGATTGAATCAGCTAAATGAAGCCCTGGAATCCTTAGGGATATTGGAGGAGGAAGAGGAGCTCAAGGTCAGAAAAGAGCTGTCGCTAAAGATTAAGAAGCATTCAGAGCCTTTAATCGGGAACATTGAAAAAATAGGAAGGCTAGATTTACTCCTGGGAAAGGTGATTTTAGGAAAGAAGATAAAAGGGTGTAGGCCACAAATCCTTAGGGAAGGGACCTTAAGGATAAAAATGGGTCGCCATCCCATTGTAGAAGAGGCCTTGGCCGCCAGAGGGCTTAAATACTCCCCCATTGATATGGTGGTGAAGGAGGGAGCTACCCTCATTACTGGGGCCAATATGGGGGGGAAAACTGTCACCTTGAAGCTCGTTGCCCTGATCACCGCCATGGCACAACTGGGACTTTTTGTCCCTGCCGAGGTCTGCGCCCTGGGTATTGTGGAATATATCCATTTTTCCACGGGGGACCATCAATCGGTGGAGTCTGGGCTATCGACCTTTGGGGCAGAGATGAAGGCCCTGACCCATGCCCTGGGGGAATCTAACCGCAGAGGACTGATTTTAATTGATGAGCTTGCCAGAGGAACTAATCCCCAGGAGGGCTTTGCCATCACCCATGCGGTCATAGAATTTCTAAAGGAAAAACCAGCAATTACGATAATGACAACCCATCATGAGGGGCTAAGTCAAATAACGTCCATTGAACATCTACAGGTTATTGGTCTGCGGGATGTAACCCTGGAAGAGCTGAAAAATGCCTTTCAGACAGAAGGACACCATGGAAGGGTGTTAGAAAAATATATGGATTTTCGCCTTGAACCGATGTCAAAGCCCCAGGGGGTGCCAATGGAAGCTCTGAAAATCGCTGAGCTGATGGGAGTCAAGGAAGAAATTATCCAAAGGGCAGAAGAAATCCTTACTGCGAGGCTGCTTCATAAAAACAGCAGCAACCAATGAATTTAAGTCAAAGGAGGACCCTATGGAAAGTAAATTAAACCTAAATCAAGAAGTCATTCAAAGGGCTAGAAGTGCCGCTAACAGTATTGCCAATGAGGTTCAGCAGTTTATTGATCTTCATACCACCGTAAGCGTAGAGCGGACCATCGCTCGACTTATGGGAATTGATGGAGTAGACGATTCCGATACCCCATTGCCCAATGTGGTGGTAGATCATATTAAAGAGAATGGAGGCTTGGGCCAAGGCATTGCCTATTGGTTAGGAAATGCCTTGGTGTACAATAACCAAAGCCCCCAGGAAATTGCCGTGGGAATTGCCAATGGTAAAATTAACCTCGTACGGATTCCAGGCCAGGATTTAAATACGATCAAGGCACGTATTAATGACATTGCCTTGGAAAAAACAAATATTATTAGAGAAAATCGACAAAGGCGTGGAGCCATGATTAATCAATTGGGAGAGGGAAAACAGCCCTATCTATATGTCATCGTTGCCACAGGAAACATCTACGAGGATGCGGTTCAGGCCCAGGCTGCAGTTCGTCAAGGAGCAGATATTGTGGCTGTAATCCGATCAACGGCCCAAAGTCTATTGGACTATGTACCCTATGGTGCCACTACCGAGGGCTTTGGAGGCACCTTCGCTACCCAGGAAAATTTTAAAATTATGAGAAGTGCTCTGGACGAAGTGGGGGAAGAGGTTGGACGCTATATACGGCTGTGTAACTATTGCTCGGGACTAAGTATGCCAGAAATTGCTGCCATGGGAGCCATGGAGCGGCTGGATGTTATGCTAAACGATGCCCTGTATGGTATTTTATTTAGGGACATAAATATGCAAAGAACCTTGATCGATCAATATTTTTCTCGGGTTATTAATGGCTATGCGGGTATTATTATCAATACGGGAGAAGATAACTATCTGACCACTGCTGATGCCGTAGAGGAGGCCCATACGGTTTTAGCTTCCCAGTTTATCAATGAGCAATTTGCCCTGAAGGCAGGAATACCCGAGGAGCAAATGGGCCTAGGGCATGCTTTTGAAATGGACCCCAATTTGACCAATGGCTTTCTTTTAGAGCTGGCCCAGGCCCAGATGGCAAGGGAGATTTTTCCCAGGGCCCCCCTAAAGTATATGCCGCCGACTAAATTTATGACGGGTGACATCTTTAAGGGTCATGTACAAAATGCGCTATTTAATCTAGTATCCATCTGGACAGGGCAGGGAATACAACTGTTAGGAATGCTGACAGAGGCAATTCATACTCCTCATCTCCATGATCGGGCCCTATCAATTGATAATGCCCAATATATCTTCAATAATTGCAGGAATCTAGGAGACGAGATTACCTTCAAGGAAGATGGAATCATTCAAAAAAGAGCCCAGGGGGTTCTTCAGGAAGCAGCCACACTGCTTGAGCAGATAGAGGCTGATGGGCTCTTTAGGACCATCGAAGAAGGAAAATTTGGCGGTGTGAAACGCTCAAGAACTGGTGGAAAAGGCTTGGAAGGGGTTGTAAAAAAGGCAGCGGGTTACCTAAACCCCTTTATTGAAATGATGCTTGAGGAGGGCTCCGCATGCTAGTAGAAAAAATAGATTACACAAGGGTTAAGCCCTATGGAGATACCCTGAATGATGGAATGATGCAGGTGAGCTTTACCCTTCCGGTTCCCTATGGAGAAGAAGCAAGGGAGGCTGCCAGGCAGCTGGCCCAAAAGATGGGGCTGGAGGAGCCAGGGGTAGTTCATATGAAGGGCCTTAGCGAAGGCTATACCTACTTCATTCTTTACGGAAAATGCAAGCATACGGTGGATTACAATTCCATCGAGGTCGTAAAGGTTGAGGTAGAAACCCTATCTATGGAAGAGGTAGAGGAAATCATCGAAGCTCAAATCGGCAAATCTATTGTTGTGGTAGGGGCCTGTACCGGAACCGATGCTCATACCGTAGGAATAGATGCCATCATGAACATGAAGGGCTATGATGGACACTATGGATTGGAAAGGTACAAAGGGATTGAGGCCTATAACCTAGGAAGTCAGGTCTTAAATGAGGACCTGGTGGCCAAGGCCATCGAGCTAAAGGCCGATGCCATTTTGGTTTCTCAGGTGGTGACCCAGAAGGATGTACACATACCAAATCTTACCCAACTGGTAGAGCTTTTAGAGGCCGAGGGCCTTCGGGACAAGATTGTACTGGTTTGCGGCGGGCCAAGGCTAAGTCATGAATTGGCCAAGGAATTAGGCTATGATGCAGGCTTTGGAACAGGCACCTTTGCCGAGGATGTGGCAACATTCATTGTAAATGAGCTGGCCAATAGGACAGTAGAAGGATAGAAAAGTTCTCTTTTTGCAAATGCCCCAGAAGCAAAGTCATGATATCACGTGATGGATAAATAGTGTATAATAAAAATGATAAAGCTATGGGGGGAATGCAGGTGAAAAGGACAGCATTATATGTGATGCTTATTCTAATATTGACAATATTTTTATGCGGCTGTGGGCCTAAGGATGTAAATGATGGTGTACAGGCAGAGGACTCGGATGGCATGACAGGGGATAATTTCAGACAAGGAATGGGCTCAACAATGGTAATTAGTCAATCTGAAGAGCATATTATTTTGGAGGAGGAAGCCTTTACCGAGGGAGAAATAGCAATTGCCATGGCAGCAGTTACCTTTGATCAGGAGGATCGAATTGTAACGGCAGTTCTTAATATTGTTCAAAGGAAAATATATATTGACAGCCAAGGGATGATCGCCACAGATAGAGCAGCAGAGGCCCTAAGACAGGAAGATCTACAAAAAATTGATAAGAGGATTAATTCTGGAGAAGTGAATCCATGTGGGGTTAACTGGAACACTGCAGAGGATAATACCAATTTTCAGCCTTTCATCGTAGATGAGGCCCGATTAAGAGAAATAAAGGAATTTGAAAATTGGATTTTGGGAAAAACCATGAACGAAATTAAAGCTCTGCTTAAAGACGGAGATAACCCAATAGAAAAGTCTAGATCAGGGTCTTTATCCTTGACCCAAGAAGATTACATTAACGCAATTGTAAATGCCCATCAAAAAGTAAATAATTAGAATCAAAAAGACTAAGCCCTCTAATATTATTTAAAATATTGGGGGCTTTTATCATTTGATCAGTCCACTGTTAAAGCTTAATCTGGTATAAAGATTGGGTTATCTGGTAATAATCACAAAAAAACCAGTGGGGTGAAATCATGTCAAAGGAAGCGACAATTAAACAGATTGTATTAGTAACCGATGGAGAGTCAAATATGGGCGGGGATCCTGTTTTAGCGGCAAAAATGGCCCTAAGTCAAGGGATAACTGTAAATACCGTAGGGATTATTGCCCAAAATCAGCAGGAGGAAAAGCCCTTTGAAGAAATTGTGAACATTGCCAGGGCTGGGGGCGGTCAATACGAATACAGCTATATTGAAGCCTTATCCCAGACGATTCAGAGCTTAAGTTATAAAACAGTCTCTTCAACCCTTAAGGAGGCTGTGAATAAACAGCTAAAGGAAATCATCGGTTCAGATTTATCTGAAATGGCACCGGATTCAAGGGGCAAAATATTAAATTACATAGATGATTATTCAGAGGCCATTACAATCTACTGCTGTATTTTACTAGATTGCAGTGGAAGCATGACAAGTAAAATCCAAGCAGCCCGCCATAGTATCATGGATTTGGTGGAATCCTTTCGGGGAAGAAAGGGAATTGTACATATGGCTGTGGTTGGCTTTCCGGGAGAGGGAAAGGGAAGGTCCACTATATTACAGAATTTTGGAGAGAATCCTCAGCAATTAGAAAGAAGCCTCTATAAAATCAAGCCTGGAGGGGGCACTCCTACAGCTTCAGCTATTGAAGAAGGGGTTAGACTCATTCAGGAATATACAGGAATCGAGCAGCACATGGAACCCCAGTGCTTAGAAGAATTTATCGGGTAGGGAGCCATCCCTACCTATTTTTGTGCGGTTTTCTTAGTGTAGAAAAAATATGGGAAAAAATAAAAATCTGACAATGGCAGGTGAGATCATGGAAGATATCATTGTTGATACCCCCTATATAAGGGGTAAATGGACAAAGGAGCAGTATAAAGTGGTCAGACCTCTTGGAAAGGGGGGGACGGCTACGGTATATCTGGTCTATGGAGAGCAGAGCGAAAAATACTATGCTCTGAAGGCCAGTACAGAGAATTTGTCAATCAATCGTGAATATCAGCTGTTAAAAAAGTTTGAAAAGGTAGACTTTGTGGTAAATGTCTATGGAATGGATGATTTTGAATATAAGGGAAAGCCAGCATACTTCCTATTATTAGAATATATTCCAGGCCAAACCCTAAAGGAATATACCCATAACAAGCCAACCCAGAGTGATTTAAGTGTGGCCATGACCTGGGTTATGTTAAAGGGCCTAAGGCACTTCCACAGAGAAGGCTATATTCTTGGAGATTTAAAGCTGGAAAATATTATGATTGATGAAAAAAATCAGAAGCTAAAGCTAATTGACCTGGGAGGCGTGGTGAAGCTGGGGGCAGGAATTAAGGAGTACACGCCAGCCTATGACCGAGCTTCCTGGCATAGCGGCCCTAGGCGGGCAGAGCTTTCCTATGAATATTTTACCTTAACCATGATGCTGATTAGATTGCTGCTGGGTGAAAAGCTTAATCCCTATCGGCAGACTAAGGCGGAATTAATTCATAAAATTTCAGCACTTCCAATTAGTAAAGAACTGTACAATTTTATTGCTGATTCCCTCAATCAAGAAAAAACCTTACTTGAAGGGTTTGAAAAGAGAATTAATGAATTATATAATATAGAAAGGCGTAATGCTGCAACCCAGAAAAAAAATAAGCTAGAGGCCAATATACACCGATTATTTGTGGCCAGTGTGGCCTTTATGCTCCTAACGGGTGCATTAATTTTCTTAACAAATTATTAAAAATTAAAGATTGTTGACAGATTAAAAGGAATATTTGAAAAAACAGAGAAATAATCTATTTAGAAGAATGAGGGATGACCCATGACAGTGATTGACAAAATAAGAGAAACCATTGATTCAAATCTATTACTAAAAAAAAATGATAGGGTTGTAGTAGCAGTTTCTGGGGGTCCTGATTCTGTATGTCTTCTTCATGCCTTAAAGGAGCTTCAGGAAACCTATGAAATAAAGATTTATGCAGCCCATTTAAACCATAATTTTAGGGGTATAGAAGCCCATAAGGATGCTCAGTATGTGACACAGCTATGTGAGACCTTGAATATAATGGGTTTTGTAAAAAGTGTTGATGTTCCAGGCTATGCCCAAGAAAAAGGCCTTTCCTTGGAGGAGGCAGGCAGAGTGCAGCGATATCTTTTCTTTGAAGAGGTGGCTGAAAAGGTGGGGGCTGAAAAAATTGCCGTAGCCCATAACCTTAACGATCAGGCAGAGACAGTATTAATGCGGCTAATTAGGGGAGCAGGGCTCCAGGGCCTTGCGGCCATCCAACATCAAAGGGATAAGATTATCAGACCCCTGTTAGATATTAGTCGTGAAGAAATTGAAGCCTACTGCGGGGAACAGCAGCTCTCCCCCAGAATTGATCAGACCAATTTACAGCCTATTTATCATCGAAATAAGATTAGACTAGAGCTGATTCCCCTGCTGGAAACAGAATACAACCCGAGGATAATTGAAGCCCTGGGCAGAACAGCTGTCCTTCTGAGGCAAGATCATGATTTTATAGATCAGCAGGCCAGGGACATGTATCACATATTAAGAACAAAGGAAAGGGAAAATACCATTAGCTTTACCGTAAATGGACTAATTAATTTACATATTGCCCTATTGGCAAGGATTTTTCGATTGGCGGTAGAAGAGCTGGCAGGAAGAGGTGAAGGACTAGAATTTAAGCATATTGAGAAGCTACAGGACTTCCTCAGGCTACATGGAACAGGAAAGCAAATTCAGCTGCCATTAGGCATTGTTGTAAAAAGGAGCTATCATAAAATTATTTTTACAACAGATCAAGCTTTAGAGGAGGGAAAATTCTCCTATCCTATTGAGGAATTGGAGGAAATTTTTATTCATGAGCTGAATGGCACCTTTCGATTTCAGCTTTATGAAAGAAATGAATTACAGAATTATCCCAGGGAAACCCTAGTAAAGGCCTTTGATTATGATAAAATCAGTCAGGGGCTGCTAATTAGGAACCGACAGGAGGGAGATCGATTTTTACCCCTTGGGGCAAAGGGAAGTAAGAAGCTCAAGGACTTCTTTATTGATCGTAAGCTTGATAGAGAAATAAGAGATCAAGTCCCTTTATTATGTGATGGGGAGAATATTATGTGGGTCGTTGGGTATCGTATTAGTGAATTATATAAAATAACTAAAGAAACGAAAAAAATATTGCTGGTTGAGTATACTAAAACCAGCCCCTAAGCCTATTAAAGCGGTTTTTACTCAAAGTTGTTTTTAATAACATAGTATGGTAAAATATTAAAATGCAGTAGACTAAGAACTAGCATTATGAGAGGAGGACTTTTGTTGAGGAAACTTTTCCGAGGAGCCAGCTTTTACATTTTAGTTTTTATCGTGTTGCTGATTATTATTCAGCAATTTGGAAAGCCGGGGCCTTCGCCTGTAGATCTAAAATTTTCGGAACTATATAAAGAGCTAATCAATGGAAACGTTAAGGAAGTTCACATTGTTGAACGTTCTATAAAGGGGATTCTAACGGAGGGAGATCGACAGTTTGAATCCTATATTCCAGATGTATACAGCACAGAGAATTTTACTCGGATTCTAGAGGAAAGGATGAATGAAAATCCTAATTTTGTTGTTGAGGCAGAACCGCCAGCGGGAACACCCTGGTTCATAGAGCTGCTGCCCTCAATATTCATGATTTTGATTTTTATTGTGTTCTGGTTTGTCTTTATGCAACAATCCCAAGGGGGTGGCAACCGTGTCATGTCCTTCGGTAAAAGTAGAGCGAAGCTTCATAAAGAGGATGAGCGTAGAAAGGTAACCTTTAATGACGTAGCAGGCCTGGATGAAGAGAAGGAAGAGCTGCAAGAGCTGGTGGATTTCTTAAAGAATCCCCGAAAATATATTGAATTAGGTGCCAGAATTCCTAAAGGAATACTAATGGTAGGACCTCCGGGTACAGGGAAAACCTATTTAACCAGGGCTGTTGCCGGTGAAGCAGGGGTACCCTTCTTTAGCATCAGTGGTTCTGATTTCGTTGAGATGTTTGTTGGGGTAGGTGCATCTCGGGTAAGGGATTTATTTGAGCAGGCTAAGAAAAACTCCCCTTGTATCATCTTTATTGATGAGATTGATGCTGTTGGTCGTCGAAGAGGTGCAGGTTTAGGTGGAGGTCACGATGAAAGGGAACAAACCTTAAATCAGCTGTTAGTTGAAATGGATGGTTTTGGTATTAATGAGGGAATTATTATTGTAGCAGCCACTAACCGACCAGATATTTTAGACCCTGCCCTATTAAGACCTGGTAGATTCGACAGACAAGTGGTAGTTGGGCTTCCCGATATTAAGGGAAGAGAAGCGATCTTAAAGGTTCATGCAAAGGGTAAGCCCTTGTCAGAGGATGTGGAAATCGATGTGTTGGCTAGAAGAACCCCAGGGTTTACACCGGCCGATATTGAAAACCTAATGAATGAAGCCGCCCTATTAACAGCAAGGAAGGGTGAGCGAAAGATTAAAATGTCCACCATTGAAGAAGCGATCACCAAGGTGATTGCTGGGGTAGAAAAGAAAAGTCGTGTGATCAGTGAGAAGGAAAGAAAGCTTACAGCCTACCATGAGGCTGGTCATGCGGTAGTAGCAACCCTAACCCCTAATATGGATCCTGTTCATCAGGTGACGATTATACCAAGGGGTAGAGCTGGTGGATTTACCATGATTCTGCCAACTGAGGATAAATACTATACAACTAAGTCTGAGATGGAATCTCATATTGTTCATCTATTGGGGGGACGGGTAGCAGAAAAATTAATATTGGATGATATTAGTACCGGAGCCTCCAATGATCTGCAACGGGTCTCATCGATTGCCAGAGCAATGGTGACCCAATATGGTATGAGTGAAAAACTCGGCTCCATGGCCCTGGGTGGTAATGAAGAGGAAGTATTCCTAGGAAGAGATATGACAACAAGACGCAATTATTCAGAGGAAGTAGCTGCAGAGATCGATCGTGAAATAAAACGGATCATTGATCATGCCTACGAAAATACTGAAAAGCTGTTGAGTGAAAATATCGATAAACTCCATGTAATTGCCAAGGCTCTTCTTAAAATGGAGACCCTTGACGCAGAAATGTTTGATAAAATATTTACTGGTCAATTGATTATTCATGATGAGGACACCATCGAAGATGTTGAAAAGCGATTTAAAGAGCTGAAGGCTTCAGAAGTGAAGCTGGAAAAGAATGATAAACCCTTAGATAAAGCTGAAAGCAATGATGTAAAGGTTGCCGATGTCCCTAAGGAACAGCTAGAGATAGATACTACTGAAACAAAGGAAGATCAGGACGACGATCATAAAATGGAATAAAATTGAGCCTCCAGGGTTTCCCTGGAGGCTTATCTATTTTGTTAGATGTTTTCTTTGACTATAGACTAAAGAAATGATTGAATAGACAAAATAAAAGTCATATGAAGATTTAGCCACATATAGCCAGATATTTAATTACAATGTAGTAATAAGGTCATAACAGACATTTCATTAAAATATATATGATAATAAACCAGAGATTTGCAATATGACAAAAAGAATTTTTCATATTTATTAAAAAAAATCATATTTTTGAAGGAATTTATAGTTTTATGAAGAATACTTGATATGAATAAATTTTTAACAAAGTATTTACTATTTTAAACTTGAAAATGTAATATAGGATTTTATTAGTCAGTCCCGTATAGCTGGGTTTTTATCGAAGAAACCTCCATTTCTTCTCCCGTAAAAGCCAAAAAGCCATAGATATTATTTCTATGGCTTTTTTATTTACCCAAGGCCAGTACCCTGGGGCTTGAAAACGTTTGTGTTTTGCACTGCGACTACAGGAAAACGCTGCTTTTTTAGCAAATGCCTCAAAAGCCATTGTCTGGCCAAGCTGATAATGCTTGCAGAGGCAGGATCAATTAATAAGTCTATTGGAAGGAGGAAAGTAGTTAAATTTGTAGCAGAAAAGAAAGCCAAAAAAAGATAAAGGAGGAAAGAATAATGAAATTTGATGTGGTAGCATGGATCACAAGTCCATATATTTTGATGGCAGCTGCAATATTTACTGGTGTAATAATAGGCAATATTAAAATTGGAAGATTTAATCTTGGGGCTTCAGGCTGTTTGTTTACGGGACTGCTGATGGGATGGCTGGTTTATCGCTATGGCCTCAGCATTCCAGAGAGCCAGGCCGATGCCTATAAGGCTGCCCAAAGTATGATTTCTGCCGGGGTAATTCCAAAGACATTTTTCACCCTATTCCTTATTTTCTTTGTGGTAGCCGTCGGGCTATTAGCCGCTAAGGATTTGGGGGCAGTATTGAAAAAATATGGTGGAAAGTTTATTATTCTTGGTTTCTTAATTACTTTAGCAGGAGCTGTGGCCACCTATGGTATGGTATTGATGAGCCCAGCCGATAATCCCTATGAGGTATCGGGAGTCTATACCGGTGCATTGACAAGCTCCCCTGGCCTGGCGGCAGCCATAGAGACTGCGAGAAATCATGCCACAGAGCGAGTAAATGCTTATGAATCAGCCAGTTCAGAAGAAAAAGAAAAATTCGTTAAAATCCTAGACCCCTCGGGGGAACTCAATGTTAATGCACTAAATGAATTAACAAGTGAACAAAAAAGTCAATTTGTAAAAAATGCCGAGTCGGGCATTGGCCTTGGCTATGCCGTGGGCTATCCCTTTGGGGTATTGGTGGTTATACTTGCAATCAATTTAATTCCCAAAATATTCAAAATGGATATTGAAGAAGAAAGAGCCCGTTTTAAAAGAGAAATGGATGAGGCTAGAGCGTCGGTCAAGGGGACTAAGGATATAACAGAAACCAATTTTGATATTATTGCCTTTACCTTCGCCTGCTTTTTCGGCTACTCCATTGGAATTATTGAAATCTACCTGGGTCCCCTGGGGTATTTTAGCCTGGGGGCTACCGGAGGAGCTTTGATTGGCTCCTTAATATTAGGCTACATTGGCAAGATCGGACCGATTAATTTTCGTATGAACGCGAAAATACTGTCGGTGGTTAGGGAGTTATCCCTTTGCTTTTTCCTAGCCATCGTAGGACTACGCTATGGATATGGAGTCTTCGAGGCGATTATGGGAACAGGTGCTATTTTAGCAGCAATCTCACTATTTGTTGGCCTGGTGGGAATCATGATAGGTTATTTGGTTGGGCGATACATTTTTAAGCTCAACTGGATTATGCTGGCAGGCGCAATCTGTGGGGGTATGACATCAACACCGGGCCTTGGTGTTGCCATAGACGCCTTGGAAAGTGATGACCCTGCAGCAGGCTATGGAGCCGTATATCCCTTTGCCCTATTAGGCATGGTGCTGTTTACGATATTACTCCATAGATTACCAATGTAAAAATATAAAATGTGAAATAGGAAGGGAAAAGGGTCTAGAGGGTGCTATAGGGCCAATATATGGAACAATTCCTTATAAAGTAAACATTGGCCCTTAATTAACTCCATATCATACTTGAAATTTTATTGCTAAATTAATAAAATAGAAGTGATGAAATAAATAGGAAAATGGTGATGGAATGAAACCCTTTGAAATATTTATCAGTGGCTATGCTAAATTACCGGGAGGCACTACAGCTGAAGAGCTCTATAAGGTAGTGGCTGTAGGATTCTCAATCGATAAAAATACCGGAAGGATATTAGATGCCGACTGCTCATTGGTCACAAGGGTAGCGAGGGAACATGTTCGTAAAATTTTAGTAGGAAAGAACATTTTAGAATTAGATGAGATCGAACGGGCCTTCAACGAACACTATTTTGGTACGGTTAGAAAGGCACTGATTTCTTCAACGAAGCGATGCCATGAAAAATATAAGATGATATTAAATCAAGAAGAAGAAGAAGAGGAGTAAAGGCTGAATAGAGAAAATTGAATAAATCCTTTGATTTAACTCATTATCTATGAAAGCAAAATTACCCCTTTGCTTTATTAATAGGTATAAACAAGTTAGATATGCTGACAATAGGGTCGGTGTATCTATTTTTTTTTAGTAATCGTTCGTAGATTGTATTCATTTTGATTATGGAGGGAATTGATATGTTAGACAAGCGAATCAGAAGGAATGAATTGAAAGACAGAATCATGTCAGCTGATGAGGCCGCCCTATTGATCAAGGATGGTATGACAGTAGCAGCCAGCGGATTTACGCCTTCGGGCTATCCAAAGGCAGTGCCATTATCATTAGCTAAGAGAGTAGAAGGGGGAGATCCCTTAAAGATTACCCTAATGTGCGGTGCCTCAGTGGGAGACGAATTAGACGGGGCCCTAGCTCGAGCAGGAGCCCTGGAAAGAAGGTATCCCTACCAAACCAATGAAAGTCTTAGGAACGCCATTAATGGAGGCCAAATACTATATCAGGATATGCATTTAAGCCACGTGACCCAATATATGGACTATGGTTTTTTTGGGAAAATAGATATGGCTATTGTGGAGGCCATTGCCATCACCCCAGAGGGAGGAATTATTCCTTCAACCTCTGTGGGCTTAACACCCCAGGCCATTAAAAATGCAGAAGCGGTGATTGTAGAAATTAATACATCCCAGCCTATGGCCTTGGAGGGAATCCATGATATCTATATGACAGAGAAGCCCCCATACCGCAAACCCATACCCATTACCTCGCCCTCAGATCGAATCGGGACTTCCTATATACCCTGTGACCCCGATAAGATAAAGGCTGTTGTTATTACCGATTTGCCAGACAGGGTAAGGCCCCTAGGTCCAATCGATGAGCCCTCAAGGTTGATTTCAGGCTATATTATGGATTTCTTAAAGGAAGAGGTTAAGCGGGGACGAATGCCTAAAAACCTATTACCTCTTCAATCAGGAGTTGGTTCAGTGGCCAATGCGGTTTTAGGAGGCTTGGTTCATTCAAGTTTTGAAAATCTAACCTGCTATACCGAAGTAATTCAGGATTCTATGTTTGACTTAATTGATGCAGGGAAGGTGACCGTCGCCTCTGGAACAGCCCTAACCCCTTCAGAGGAAGGCTTAAAGAGACTTCACGATAGAATAGAACATTATGCTAAATATTGTATCCTACGACCTATGGAGATCAGTAATCACCCAGAGGTTGCCAGGCGTCTGGGTGTAATTGCCATGAATACGGCCATAGAGGTAGATATATACGGTCACGTTAACTCAACCAATATAATGGGGTCTAGAATGATGAATGGAATAGGTGGATCGGGAGATTTTACCAGAAATGCATATCTGTCAATTTTCACCACCGTTTCCACGGCGAAAAATGGCGATATCTCCTCCATTGTTCCCAAAGCCTCTCATATTGATCATACAGAGCATGATGTGGCAGTTGTGGTAACAGAGCAGGGTCTGGCGGATTTAAGAGGAACAGCACCCCGGGAGCGTGCAAGAAAAATCATCGAAAATTGTGCACATCCCCAATATCGACCTCTTTTGATGGATTATTTAAAGGAGGCTGAAAAGGGAAAATATAAGCATCAGCCCCATCTGTTGAAGGAAGCCCTGGCATGGCACGTTCGATTCCTGGAAACGGGTACCATGAAAATCAGCAATGACAATACAGAGGATGCCTTGGCCACTGGTAAGGAATAGAGATTTTTACTGGGTAAATCATACTAAAAAATAAACTGTAGAAAAATAGAAAAGACAGTTGCAGGAATTTTAAAAAAATTGTAGAATTACATAGTGGAATGCAGTATAAATTTCAAACGCTGCAAGAAATGAAATTTATACTGCAAAATCTATGGGTGATTTTACATACAAAATTCTCAAAGATAGATAATATAACCAAGTGACGGATTTATTTCATCCAATGGACATACACAAAATCAAATAAATTGAAGGATTTTAGTTGTATACTTCATAAGGAAATTCATGGATATTATAACCAATAAGGGAGGAAGTTTGATGTTTGATAAGGAGAAGCTAGGAACCATAAAGGAAAATCAAACCAAATGGAATGAAGGTAAGGTGGCAAAAACCCTTGGCAAATTTCCTGAACGCAGAAAAAAATTTGTAACAGGCTCTAATCAAGAGGTAGATAGACTTTACAGTCCTGCTAATCTTGAAGATTTTGATTACGATACCCATCTGGGCTATCCGGGGGAATACCCATTTACAAGGGGCGTACAGCCTACCATGTATCGGGGCCGATTTTGGACCATGAGACAATATGCTGGTTTTGCAACAGCAGAGGAATCCAACAAGCGATATAAGTATTTGCTTGAGCAGGGACAAACGGGCCTATCGGTTGCCTTTGACCTTCCGACCCAAATAGGCTACGATTCAGATCACTCCCTCTCAGAAGGAGAGGTTGGAAAGGTTGGCGTAGCCATTGATTCCTTAAAGGACATGGAAATTCTATTCGATGGAATTCCCTTAGATAAGGTAAGTACCTCCATGACAATTAATGCACCTGCTTCTGTACTACTGGCCATGTATATAGCAGTAGCAGAAAAGCAAGGAGTAGGCCCAGAGCAGCTTAGGGGAACAATTCAAAATGATATTTTGAAGGAGTATATTGCAAGGGGTACCTACATTTTCCCCACAGGGCCATCAATGCGTTTGATCACCGATATATTTGAATATTGCTCCAAAGAGGTTCCCAATTGGAACACCATTAGTATCTCTGGTTATCATATCCGTGAAGCTGGTTCTTCAGCTATACAGGAAGTCGCCTTTACCTTGGCCAATGGAATTGCCTATGTAGAGGCTGCCATCAAGGCAGGGCTAGATGTAGACACCTTTGCACCTAGACTATCCTTCTTTTTTAATGCCCATAACGATTTATTAGAAGAGGTGGCCAAGTTCAGAGCTGCAAGAAGACTGTGGGCCAAAATCATGAAAGATCGATTCCAAGCTAAAAGCCCTAAATCTATGCAGTTGAAATTCCATACCCAAACAGGAGGCTCAACCTTAACGGCCCAACAGCCAGACAATAACATTGTAAGGGTTGCAATACAAACCCTGGCTGCCGTCCTGGGGGGAACCCAATCATTGCACACCAATTCCAAGGACGAGGCCCTAGCACTGCCAACTGAGGATTCTGTACGAATTGCCCTGAGAACCCAGCAAATAGTTGCCTATGAAAGCGGTGTGGCAGAAACCATTGACCCATTGGCTGGTTCCTATTATGTAGAAAGTCTAACCAACTCCATTGAAGAAGGTGCAATGGAATATATTAATAGAATAGATGCCCTGGGTGGATCACCAGAGGCCATCGAAAAGGGATATATTCAAAAAGAAATTATGGATAGCTCCTATGAATACCAAAAACAAGTGGAAAGCAGCGATCGTATTGTCGTGGGAATGAACAAATTCCAGATCAAAGAAGAAGCTCCCAAGGGACTTCTGCGGGTAGATCCATCGGTAGGTGAACTACAAAGGCAAAAACTTGATCAATTGAGGGCTGAAAGAGATAATGCCTTAACCGAAGCTAAGCTTCAGGCCTTAAGAGAAGCGGCCCAGGGAGATGCAAATCTGATGCCCTATATCCTGGAGGCTGTTAAGGCCTATGGAACCCTTGGAGAGGTTTGTGGCGTCCTAAGAGAGGTATTTGGCGAATATCAACAAAGTGTCATACTGTAATTGCAATGCAGATAAAGATAAATTGATATTAGGAGGACGAATATATGGCAAGACCAATTAGAGTTTTAGTTGCAAAGCCCGGCCTAGATGGTCATGATCGAGGGGCCAAGGTAATCGCAAGGGCCTTAAGGGATGCGGGAATGGAGGTTATTTATACTGGATTAAGGCAGACACCAGAGCAAATTGTTCAGGCTGCATTACAGGAGGATGTTGACGTAGTTGCCTTAAGTATCCTTTCTGGTGCCCATAACCATCTGCTTCCCAAGGTAGTTGAATTGTTGAAGCAAGAAAAAGTATATGATGAGATGCTGGTGGTTGGCGGTGGTGTAATCCCCGATGAAGATATTCCTTTCTTAAAGGAAAATGGAATTGCCGAGGTATTTACCCCTGGAACCCCAACCCAGGTGACTATCGATTTTATTAAAGGTAATCTAAAGAGAGAATTATAAGCTCTAAAAATAAAATAGGTTCTTCATGATAAAGGATAATTGGGTGGTGTAGCTGTGGACATAGCTGAAAGAATTTTAAAACAAGATAAGCGGGCTGCTGCTAGATTAATAACCATGATAGAGAGTAATGATCCCCTGGGTGTTCAGACCCTTTCCAAATTATATCATCATACTGGAAAAGCCAGGGTAATTGGCATTACTGGACCTCCAGGGGCAGGAAAAAGTACCCTGACAGATAAGCTGGCAAAGCGGCTTCGACAAGAAAACAAAACAGTAGGGATTATTGCAGTAGATCCCACAAGTCCCTTCACAGGGGGCTCCATACTGGGGGACAGGGTTCGGATGACTGATCTTTATACAGATCCTGGTGTCTTTATCAGAAGCATGGGTACCCGGGGGCATCTAGGAGGCCTGTCAAAGGCAACCCTTGGGGCCATAAAGGTATTGGATATCTACGGAGCCGATTACATCTTTATTGAAACCGTCGGAGTCGGGCAATCGGAGGTAGACATTGTCAAGGCTGCTGATACGGTGCTTCTGGTTATGGTACCGGGGTTAGGTGACGACATACAGGCTATTAAGGCAGGGATTATGGAAATTGGAGACGTATTTGTGGTAAACAAGGCAGATCGAGACGGAGCAAATCGGACTCAGGTTGAGTTGGAAATGATGCTGGATTTTAACCATAGTGATTGGAAGCCCCCTGTCAGCCAGGTAGTGGCTCTTCAAAATAAGGGAATCGAGGAGCTTTACGAAAATCTAAATAGACATCTCAGTTATTTAGAGGACACCAATAGATTGCTGGAAAGAAGAACAAAGAACATAGAATTTGAAATTATGGATTTAATTCAATCAAATCTAATGGAGCGGCTTATGGAAAGTGAAAAAAATAAGACAGAAATCCATCGATTAGCCCACATGGTGGCTAGACGGGAAGCAGATCCCTATACAGTAAGCGGGGATTTATTTAATAAAATTCTGGTAGAAAGCCAAGAGTAGGAGGGTTCATATGAAGGTCGGAAAGCTAGATCACATTGGAATTGCTGTGAAGGATTTAAAAGAGAGCTTGAAATTCTATGAGGGAATACTAGGTTTAAAATGTGTTGATACAGAGGTAGTAGAGGAGCAAAAGGTTCGAGTTGCCTTTTTACCCATTGGGGATACAGAGCTTGAGCTGCTGGAATCTACCCATGAAGATGGACCTATTGCCAAATTTATTGAGAAAAAAGGTGAGGGGATACAGCATCTGGCCTTCCGAGTGGATGACATTGAAAAGGCCATAGAAGAAATGAAAGCCCTGGGAATAAGAATGATTGACGAAAAACCACGGTATGGTGCTGGTGGTGCTAAAATTGCCTTTTGCCATCCTAAAAGTACAAATGGAATCTTAATTGAATTAAGTCAACGGCAAGACTAATTATGATTGAGCAAAAAATATTCACTAGGTATTAATACCTGGTAATAATTTTGATATAATAGAAGTGAAAGCAGTTCTAGTATTTTTGCATTTTAAACATTAGGAGGGTTAATCATGGCTGTAAACAAAATAGAAGCACTTCGACAGCAAAAAGAAAAGCTTCAACTGGGGGGCGGAGAAAAGCGGATTGCCAGTCAGCATAGTAAAGGCAAATTGACCGCAAGGGAAAGAATCAATCTTCTCTTTGACGAAGGCACCTTTGTTGAACTGGATAGTTTTATGAAGCATCGGTGCGTCAACTTTGGCATGGAGAAGGTAGATGCCCCAGGGGAAGGGGTTGTAACGGGATATGGACAGGTGGACGGTCGTCTAGTCTATGCCTATGCCCAGGACTTCACCGTGGTAGGGGGCTCCCTTGGTGAGATGCATGCAAAGAAAATTTGTAAGGTTTTGGATTTGGCCTTAAGAATGGGGGCCCCTGTGATAGGGATGAATGATTCTGGCGGAGCCAGGATTCAAGAGGGGGTTGATGCGCTGTCCGGCTATGGGCAAATATTTTATCGAAACACTATTTCTTCAGGTGTAATTCCTCAAATTTCTGCAATTATGGGACCCTGCGCCGGTGGAGCTGTTTATTCCCCTGCCTTAACTGATTTTATTTTTATGGTGGATCAGACGAGTCAAATGTTTATTACTGGCCCCCAGGTAATCAAGACAGTTACCGGAGAGGAAGTCAGTGCTGAGGCCCTGGGTGGAGCCATGGCTCATAATCAAACCAGCGGCGTAGCTCACTTTGTTTCTGCCAATGATGAGGCTTGTATTGCTGACATTAGAAGACTCCTTAGCTTCCTGCCATCAAATAATATGGAGCAGGCTCCTATTTTTGAGGTGGAGGACGATGTGAACAGAATCGTTCCTGAGTTAGATGAAATCGTACCAGAAAATCCTAACAAGCCCTATGATATGAAGTCAGTAATTGCTTTGCTTGCTGATGACGGTGATTTTTATGAGGTGCAACCCTTCTATGCACAAAATATGATTACAGGTTTCATTCGTATCAATGGTCAATCAGTTGGGATTATTGCAAATCAACCGAAGGTATTGGCAGGATGCTTGGATATTAATGCTTCTGATAAGGCAGGGCGCTTTATTAGAACCTGTGACTGCTTTAATATACCCCTGTTAAATCTTGTGGATGTCCCTGGCTTCTTACCAGGTACTGCCCAGGAATATGGCGGGATTATTCGACATGGGGCCAAAATGCTCTATGCCTACAGTGAGGCAACGGTTCCTAAGATTACATTAATTGTAAGAAAGGCCTATGGGGGCGCCTATTTGGCCATGTGCAGTAAGGACCTTGGGGCAGATTTAGTAATGGCCTGGCCTTCAGCAGAAATTGCAGTGATGGGTCCTGAAGGGGCTGCAAATATTATTTTTAAAAATGAAATCAGTGAGTCAGCTGATCCTCAAAAGACCAGAGGGGAAAAGATTGATAACTACAAAAATGAGTTTGCTACACCCTACAAGGCGGCAGAGAGGGGCTTTGTGGATGATATTATTGAGCCTTCGGCCACAAGACCGAGACTGGCAGATGCATTAAATATGCTTGCCAGCAAACGGGAAGCAAGACCACCTAAGAAGCATGGAAATGTACCCCTATAGAAGCAAAGTAACCTAAAAATGAGGTGAGAATGATGAGTTTAATTGAAAAAATGAAGATTTCAGCTGATTCCATGTCTTTGGGAGAAAGGTTCCTTGCTAGCTTACAGGTAACGGTTTTGGGGGTTGGCATTGTCTTCTTTGCTTTGCTCCTGTTGTATTTTGTTATTAAGCTAATGACAAAGGTATTACAGCCCCGGGAAGGAGCTCCCAAGGGTAAGGAGTCAGTAGCTGCTATAGAGGATTCTGTAGAATCCCCTGAGGAAGCGTCTATGGATCAGGGAGAACTGGTGGCAGTGATTACTGCAGCGGTGGCAGCCAGTTTACATACCAGTACCCATAATATAATTGTAAAAAATATAGTACGTTCCGGTTCCCAGGGCACGCCTTGGGCTAATAGCGGATTACGGGATCAAATGAGGGGCTAAGGCCCAATAATAATAAAATCTAACAAAACCCCGAAAATGAGGAGGAACTAGATCATGAGAAAATTTAACATTACTGTCAATGGTGTAAGCTACGAAGTAGAGGTGGACGAAATTAAAGATGGAGCTGTTGCCACAAGTCCTAGACCAGCGGCGGCCCCAGCAGCAGCCCCCAGACCTGCTGCCAAGCCAGCGGCGGCAGCTAAACCGGCCCAGGCAGCTCCATCAGTGGCCCCTGCAGGAGCAGCTACCATCACTTCTCCTATGCCTGGAAACATTTGGAAAGTCCTGGTGAAGGAAGGGGAAGCTGTGAAGGAAGGACAGGTATTAATTATACTAGAAGCAATGAAAATGGAAAATGAAATTATGGCCCCTGCCGACGGAGTTGTGGCCTCGATCCATGTCAAAGAAGGTGCATCTGTAAACGGTGGTGATCTTCTGGTAGCACTGAAATAAGGGCTAGTAAAGAAAACAGCACCAAATACATTTGAAAGGAGATGCACCCATGGTAGAAGTACTGATTGAATTTTGGGAATCTACAGGTTTTGCCAATATAGGCTTGAAAGAGCTAATTATGATTGGCATATCCTGTTTGCTATTATACCTTGCCATTGGTAAAAAGTTTGAACCACTCTTGTTGGTTCCCATTGCCTTTGGTATGCTTTTGACAAATCTGCCCTTGGCAGGACTAATGGACTTAGGCAGCACTACACTAAAGGCCTTGAGTGAGGGAACTGCAGGTCAAGCTGCAGATCTTTTGGCCAATCCAACGGCCGATACACTAATTAAAGGGATCCCTGTACAAATTTATACAGAAACTCCAGGCGGTTTATTACATTATTTTGCCATCGGAAACAAGTTAACAATCTTCCCTCCTCTGATCTTTTTAGGGGTAGGAGCCATGACAGACTTTGGTCCTCTCATTGCTAATCCAAAGAGTTTATTTTTAGGAGCGGCAGCTCAAGCGGGAATTTTCTTTACCTTTACAGGGGCTATGCTAATGGGCTTTACACCAATGGAGGCTTCTTCTATTGGAATTATTGGCGGTGCCGACGGACCAACAGCTATCTTTTTAACCTCTCGCCTTGCTCCCCATCTATTGGGGCCCATCGCGGTGGCGGCCTATTCCTATATGGCCCTGGTGCCCATTATACAGCCGCCCATTATGAAGGCCTTGACTACGAAGCGAGAGCGGATGATTAAAATGGAGCAGCTTAGAAACGTTAGTAAGGTGGAAAAAATTATTTTTCCCATACTGGTAACCATTGTTGTATCCCTACTATTACCTTCTGCAGCAGCTCTAGTAGGACTATTGATGTTCGGAAACCTGTTAAAGGAATGTATGGTTACAGACAGACTTTCCAAAACAGCCCAAAATGAATTGATCAATATTGTTACTATTCTGTTGGGAATTGCCGTAGGGGCCACAGCAAAGGCAGAGCAATTTATCAAGTGGGATACACTTCAAATTATTGGTTTGGGTGTAGTGGCCTTTGGAATTGGAACTGGAGCGGGTGTATTACTGGCCAAAGTTATGAACAAAATCTTAGGGGGCGATGCCATTAATCCCCTCATAGGCTCTGCTGGTGTATCGGCAGTGCCCATGGCGGCCAGAGTATCCCAGGTGGTCGGACAAAAAGAAAATCCAAGCAACTTCCTGCTCATGCATGCCATGGGCCCCAACGTGGCAGGGGTAATCGGCTCTGCGGTAGCCGCAGGTGTGCTGCTGTCCATGTTTGGTTCTTAAGTAGAATAGAAAACCCAGCGGATAGTGAATTGTTATATTCACTATCGGGCTGGGTTTTTTTATGTTCTAGTAATTTTTCTGCTACAACAATATCGCTGTTAGGTTAGATAACGTGACATAGCCACTTTCTTCTGCCTAATGACCAAGAAATTAATTTCTTCCTAATAGTGATTGTTAAAAAGCTCCCTGTTGTATAAAATAGAATTAAGAAAAAAAAGGCAGGGTGAAAAAATTGAAGGAATCGATATTAAAGGAATTATATAAAAATAGAGATCGCTATCTATCGGGAGAAGAGCTGGCCGACGGTCATGGGGTTTCCCGGACCGCCATCTGGAAGCATATCAATGTCCTAAAAGAAGAGGGGTATCGAATCGAAACGGTTCATAAAAAAGGGTACAAGCTATTAGATAACGAAGAAAAATTATTACCGATAGAACTATTGTCAACTATAAATACCAAGGAGATTGGGCAAAATATAATTTATCTGGATTCTGTTGACTCCACTAATAATTATGCAAAAAAAATTGCCATGGAGGCAGACCATGGTACAGTGGTGATAAGCGACCAGCAGGTAGCAGGCAGAGGCCGGCTGGGAAGAGACTGGAGCTCCCCCAAGGGCCAGGGAATTTGGATGTCCCTTGTATTAAAGCCTTTAATTCCTCCTACTGAAGGAGCGAAGATGACTCAAATTGCCGCTGCCGCTGTTTGTATTGCCATCCGAAGACTTACAAAAATGGAGGCTCTGATTAAGTGGCCCAATGACATCGTCATTGAGGGGAAAAAAGTATGCGGAATTTTAACCGAGATGGCAGGGGAATTAAATGAGGTCTCCTATCTGATTGTGGGTATAGGTATTAATGTAAATATATCGGAATTTCCAGAAGTACTTCAAGCAAAGGCCACCTCCCTATTGATACAGGGGGGCTGTAGAGTTGAAAGGAAGTATTTAATTACAGAAATACTGAATGAATTTGAGTTGTTATACCAACACTATATTGAAAATAATATTTTGACAAAAACTGTAGATATATGCAGAAGCTACTCGGCGGTTCTGGGGAAAAAAATACAGGTGCTGCAGGGGGAAAAAAGGACTCTGGCAATGGCTGTCGATATTACTGAAGATGGTCTGCTGAAGGTGGAGGAAGTTAATGGAAAAAAAAGCACTCTGTTATCGGGAGAAATTTCAATTCGAGGTGAATCAGGGTATATATGAAAAAGGGAAAACGATTGATTGTGGTATGATTTTTGCATTAAATATTACTAGGTATTTGTATCAACTTAATATATGAAGGAGGATAAAATAATGAAGGAAATTGTAATTGCCAGTGGAGTGAGAACACCGATTGGAAGCTTTGGCGGAGCTTTGTCAAAGGTTTCTGCCGTAGATATGGGTGCACTTGTTATTAAAGAAGCGTTAAACAGAGCTAAGGTTGATCCAGCCCTAGTGGATGAGGTATATATGGGCTGCGTGCTGCAGGCAGGATTAGGACAAGGCGTTGCCAGACAGGCTTCAATTAAAGCTGGAATTCCCCAAGAAGTGCCAGCCACAACAATCAATATGCTGTGTGGCTCTGGGCTAAAGACAGTATCATTAGCGGCACAAACCATTATTGCTGGTGATAATGATATTGTCGTGGTAGGGGGAACAGAAAGCATGAGTCAAGCCCCTTACGTATTACCAAAGGCTAGATGGGGAGCGAGAATGGGCAATGATCAAATCGTAGACACAATGGTTAATGATGGATTAACCGATGCCTTCCATAAATATCACATGGGAATTACAGCAGAAAATCTTGCGGAAAAGTATTCCTTAACAAGGGAAGATCAGGATAAATTTGCTGCTGAAAGTCAAAACAAAGCTGAAAGAGCCATGAAGGCAGGTAAATTTAAAGATGAAATTGTACCTGTTGAAATCCCCCAAAGAAAAGGTGATCCAGTGGTGGTGGATACCGATGAGTATCCAAAAGCAGGGGTAACGGCAGAAAGCCTTGGAAAATTAAAACCTGCCTTCAAAAAAGATGGTACAGTAACAGCAGGAAACGCTTCAGGAATCAATGATGGTGCCGCTGCCCTGGTGCTGATGACAAAGGAAAAGGCCGATGAATTAGGAATCGAACCTTTGGCAACCTTAGTATCCTATGGTAATGCAGGGGTAGACCCTTCCATCATGGGAATTGGCCCTGTTCCTGCCACACAAAAAGCTTTTAAAAAGGCTGGTTTAACCATTGATGATATGGATCTAATTGAAGCCAATGAAGCCTTTGCAGCCCAAGCCCTATCTGTAGGAAAAGACCTAAAATGGGATCCAAGCAAGGTGAATGTAAATGGCGGTGCCATTGCGCTGGGACATCCAATTGGAGCCAGTGGTGCAAGAATCCTAATTACCCTGCTCTATGAAATGAAGCGTAGCTCTGCTAAATATGGCTTAGCCACATTATGTATCGGTGGAGGAATGGGAACAGCAGTAGTTGTTAAACGATAAGATAGATAAAAACAGCAAAAAATCCATTGACCATGGATTTTTTGCTGTTTTTTTGTTATTTTAAATATAGTGATAATAATATAGACTAAACTTACGTTGGGAGGTGAAGTAAATTAATAATCGAAAACAGCAATATTTAGACCTGAACTTTTTAGAGATAGCTCAAATCAAGCTGGAAGATCATCTGGAGGATCTGACGTATCTATTTAATCTATATAAGAATATATTCAACAATATTTATAATTGGATGGTTGTAGTAGACAAAGAAGGCTATATTATTATGATGAATAAGCGATATTGTGATTTCATTGGAATAAGCCAGGAGGATGCGATTGGTAAGCACGTCACAGATGTTATCGAAAATACAAGGATGCATATTGTTTTAAAAACTGAGCAAAAAGAAATTGGAGATATACAGGAAATCAAGGGAAATCAGATGATTGCCGACAGAATTCCCATCTATCAGGACGGAAATCTGATAGGTGCTATAGGAACGGTAATTTTCAAGGATTTAGTGGAATTTGATGTCTATGTAAAAAATATTTTAAAGATGGAAAAGCAGCTGGAATTTTATAAAAAGGAATTGAAAAAGGCCCTGGGAAGCAGCTATACCTTTGAGAATATTGTGGGGGAAAGTACAACTGTAAAACGAGCAAAGAATCTGGCCCAAAAAGTAGCCCTGTCAAAATCAAATATACTGCTGCTGGGGGAAAGCGGAACAGGCAAAGAGCTATTTGCCCATGCCATCCATAATGCGAGCCCCAGGGGAGAATATCCCCTTATTAAGGTGAATTGCGGGGCCATTCCCTCGGAGCTTTTAGAGTCAGAGCTCTTTGGCTATGAGCAGGGGGCATTTACAGGTGCCAAAAAGGGTGGCAAGCCTGGTAAATTTGAGCTGGCGAATCGTAGTACAATTTTTCTGGATGAAATTGGAGACCTTCCCCTTAATATGCAGGTTAAAATTTTGAGGGTCATTCAAGAACGGGAAATTGAGCGGGTAGGGAGTATAAAAAGCCAAAAAATTGATGTTAGAATTATTGCCGCAACTAATCGAGATTTGGAGGATATGGTCAGAAAAAAACTATTTAGAGAAGATTTGTACTATCGGCTCAATGTAATTAGTATCAATATCCCACCCCTAAGGGATCGAATAGAGGATATTCCCCTATTGACACGACATCTAATGAAAAAGCTAGCCAATGAAATGGAACGGCACGTAACAGAAATATCTCCTGGGGCGCTAGAAGCCTTGACCAATTATCATTGGCCTGGAAATATTCGAGAGCTGGCGAACTTAATTGAAAGAGCCTTAAACCTGGTGGAAAAGGAAGCAATGATTAGTTTAGATCATTTCCCCTACTATATCCGTAAGGGAGCTAAATCAGATACAGGTGTTGCCCTGGAAGGTTTGGAAATGAACTTAGATGGCACCTTAAAGGATATCTTTGAAGAAATCGAAAAAAGAGCTATTAGAAAAACACTGCTGGAATACGAGGGAAATAAATTTCAAACAGCCAAAAAATTAGGAATAAGTCGTACAAGCCTTTATGAAAAAATAAAAAAATATGACTTAGAAATGTTAACAAAATGAACACTGTAATAAAAAAGCACAATTATAATTAATAATGATTATAGATTCAATGATACCCATTGAAAATCCAGTAGTATTAAAGAAAAAAAATGAAAATTTTTTTGAAAAATC
>SWCE01000623.1_pt1 | contig 123210 bp, 102 predicted proteins | sample 4690061 | NCBI WGS metagenome assembly SWCE01 (sample SAMN10267279, study PRJNA491770) | bioreactor metagenome | isolation source: DHS bioreactor inoculated with subseafloor sediment | place: Japan: off Shimokita Peninsula | collected 2012-10 | reverse complement strand
CCCCCCAGAAACGTAAACCCCGCATCCTGACCGTCAAATCCTCCCGCTACCTTACCCCCCACATGATCCGTGTCACCCTGACCGGCGATGACCTGGCCGATTTTCCGGACGGACAGGAAGGCGCCCACTGCAAGCTCGCCTTTCCGCGCGCGGATGAAAGCCTCGAGGCGTTCTCCGCTCTTTACGCGGAAGGCCGGCCGAAGGAGCGGCTCCATCCGGTCCGCACCTACACGGTGCGTGCGTTCCGGCCTGAAAACCTGGAAATGGATATCGATTTCGTCGCCCATGGGGACGAGGGGCCGGCGACCCTTTGGGCACAAAGAGCAGAGCCGGGCGATTTCCTGGCCTTCATGGGGCCGGGGCCGGTCAAGCTGACGGAGTTTTATGCCGACTGGTATCTGGTGGCCGCCGACATGTCGGCGTTGCCCGTTGCTGCCGCCACGCTTGAGGCCATGCCGGCGACGGCGAGGGGCGTGGCGATCTTCGAGATCCACACGGAGGAGGACCGGCAGGAGATCGATATCCCTGAAGGCATCGAGGTCCATTGGCTGGTCCAGGACGATCCGCATCTGCCGTCGGCGGCGCAGATCGACTTCATTCGCGATCTCACATTCCCGGAAGGCCGGATCCAGACCTGCATTGCCGGCGAGAGCGGCGTCATCCGCGAGCTGCGCATGCTGGTGCAGACCGAGCGCGGCATCGACAAGGCCGACGCCTATATCTCCGGCTACTGGAAGATCGGGCTGGTGGAGGATCAGCACCAGGACGCCAAGCGGGCAGGGGCTGCCGGCTAAATCCTCTGCGGCACCGGTTGCCAGGTGGTCAGGCCTGTCGGCGGCCGAAGGTCCGCCGGCTCCGTTGCGGGGGGATCTGAGCCCGTGGGGGCGGTGCGTAGGTCTGAGGGGGCGGATTATCGGTGTCGGCGGACGGACCTAAGATCGTTCCCCGGTTCCGCTCGATGCCGCAGAAATAGATCATTAGGCCGGTGCCTGCGGTCGGAAGCAGGAAGGTCAGATACCAGAACCCGCTTCGGCCGCTGTCCCGCAGCCGATTGAGGCAAGTCGAGAAATTCGCGAACAGGACCGAAAGGAGTATTCCGGTAAGGGCCCAGGTCTCGCCGGAGGTGCGTGTGCTGACCGGTTCGGAGCGGTCCGACAGAAGGAATGCGGTCAGAAACAGCCCGGCAAAAGCGGCGGCGAATATTCCGAGCTGCGCCAGCCACCACTGGAGCCGTGTCATCTGCCCCTCAAACGGATTGAAAAGAAAAGCCATACTGAAACTCCTGACAATATGGCTTTCCTATCCTGCACAGGTGAAAATTCGCTAAATGGAACCCTGGGTTTAGTTGGTGCGGGCAGGCCCGCGTGAAAATCTGCCCTGTAGTAACGGCCTAATACCCGTTGCATCCGCGCGCCTGCTAGCGTTCTTCCCGTTCTAGCTTGCTAATGGGAGGATGCGATGAGCGCGAAGAAAATCCTGATGATCACCGGTGACTTCACCGAAGACTACGAAACGATGGTGCCGTTCCAGACGCTTCTGGCGGTCGGCCACACGGTGGATGCGGTTTGTCCGGGCAAGAAGGCCGGCGAGACGGTGGCCACCTCGATCCACGATTTCGAGGGCGACCAGACCTATTCGGAAAAGCGCGGGCACAACTTCGCGCTGAATGCCACGTTCGCCGATATCGATCCGGCCGACTACGACGCCCTGGTCATTCCGGGCGGTCGGGCGCCGGAATACCTGCGTCTCGACGCGGATGTGATTGCCGCCGTGAAATACTTCTTCGAAGCCGGCAAACCGGTGGCAGCCATCTGTCACGGTGCCCAGCTTCTTGCTGCCGCCAGAGTGATCGAGGGCCGGACGGTGTCGGCCTATCCGGCCTGCCGTCCGGAGGTGGAACTTGCCGGCGGCACCTACGCCGAGATCGCCATCGATGCGGCCGTCACGGACGGCAATCTGGTCACGGCTCCGGCGTGGCCGGCCCATCCGGCCTGGCTCAGTCAGTTCATGGCCGTGCTGTCCGGCGAGGCGGCAGGCTCCCTGGCCGCCTGATACAGGCTTGGACGTCAGCACTCTTTCGGACGGCACCTGCCTTGGCAGCGGGCCGTCCGGAGCCTATTTTCAGACAGGCCTGAGGAGGATCCGATGTGCAAACTGTTCATTGAAGCCGACGCGACGCTTTGGGAAAGCACGACCCGGTCGCTCAGGATCGACGGCATGGTCACCAGCGTGCGGCTGGAGAACTTCTTCTGGACGACGCTGGAGGAGATCGGCGCGCGTGACGGCATGAATGTGGTCCAGCTCATCACCAAGCTGCATCACGAGTCCATTGACGCCGGCCATGACCTGGGCAACTTCACTTCTTTCCTGCGCGTCTGCTGCGGGCGCTATCTGGCGCTGCAACTGTCCGGCGATGTGCCCACCGACAAGCGCCTGCCGATCGCGGGCCTCGATGCCGACGACATCCTGCAGTCCGAACGCGGTCGGATGCACTAACGAGGACGAGTCGTGGATCTCGTTTTCGGATGCGCGCGGTACCTTGTGAAAAATACCTTGGTGATCTTCCCTATTTTACATGCCCGCCTATCGGTGCAAAGCTCGTCGCCGGACCCTGAAGCAAGATAGAAGCAACAGCGGGCATGACGGAAATGAAGCGGAACTTCCTCAAGCGGAAAAGCAGGCTGTTTTGAAGGCACGGTTTCTCCTTCTTCTGACGGGTTTCGTTTCCGCGTGGATGATGCCGGGTGAAGCCGCGCAGGCCGGGGGCGCGGCCTACAAGCTGCTTAAACTCGACAGGCAAATCGTGAAATGGGGCGCTCCGCGGCTCGGGGCTCCGGCGCGCATCACCTACGCTTATGCGGACAGTCCGATCGCGGATCCGGCCGCGCGCAATTGCAAGTCCATGGACCGGCTCGACGCGGCCGGGCTTCGCTCAGGACTTTCGATGTCCGACATGACCGCTGCCGCAGAGGCTGCGTTCCGGTTGTGGGAAAAGGCGGGCGGTGTCGTGTTCGAAAGGGTCGATGCGGTTGACGAGGCGGATATCGTGATCGGAGCGCAGACCGTTCCGCGCGGTTATGCTTTTACAAACGTTCACAAGGGAACCGATACGCCGCAAACCGTCTCACGGGAAAAGAACAGCGAACGGGGTCTTGGAAGCGACGACAGGGGAACCATGAGCCCCGCCGGGGAAACGGCCGCGCAAGTTGCCTCTATTTCCAGGTCGGCGATCTGCATCAACCCCGACCGGACCTGGAAACTCGGCCATGACGGAAACCTCAAGGTTTACGATCTGGTTTTCACCTTCGCCCACGAAATCGGCCACGCGATCGGTCTGGATCACCCGGGGCGGAAGGACGAAGTGATGTACTTCAAGTACAGCGAGGATTTCGATGGCCTGCAAGCTGGCGATATTGCCGGAATCGTCAGGCTCTACGGCCTTCCGATATCATCAAATTGACAAGGTTTGGCGCTATGCACCTGATCTGAACGTTATCCAAGTTCCTTATTTTACTCAATAATTTTATTTTGGATCCTCCCGAAAATCGCCCCGTTTTATCACTACCTTTGCGTGTGTCTCTGGCGCGCCGCATCTGAATTTTGCGGCGTTGGGGGTGACTGAAAAGGGAGTTAGACATGATGTACCGTACGATTGCAGCCGGGCTTGCCGTGGCCGCGATGGCCACCGGTCCGGCTCTTGCCCAACAGGCAACGACACCGTCGCAGCCGATTCCGCAGAAAAACGAAGCGCTCGATCCGGCGGCGGAAACGCCGATGGAAGCTCCGAAACCCACCGATGCGGCTCAGGCAGCCTCTACCCAGCCATATGTCATGGCCCAGAAGGAAGGCAACATCCTTTCCTCCGACCTGATCGGACACGATGTGGAAAGCCCGACCGGAGATACGCTCGGCGAGGTCTCGGCATTCGAAATCGACCCGGAAGGCCGGATCGTCGCCTATGTGATCGATGTCGGCGGGTTCCTTGGTGTCGGGGCCAAACAGGTTGCGATCCCGGCCGACCAGATGCAGCACGACTTCACCCTGGGCGGGGAGAGCAAGCTGATGCTCAACGCCTCGGCCGAGCAACTGGAAAACGCGACGGTCTACATGACCCTGCTGCAGAAAAAGCGGGCAATGGATGCGGCGAAGGCGGAAGAGCAATCGTCGCCGCGTCAAACCAACGGTACGCAGTAGGCCCAACAAACCAACTGGTGCACAATAATCCCCATAACGGAGGCCGCCAAGGATCGGGTCGCGGAGGTTCCGCGGCCCGATCTGCTTCGGGCTGACCCGGCCGAGGCTTTCTGAGCGCACCGCGGCGTTCGTTGCCTTGTCAGGTTCTGCTGCGGATATATCCGGCAAAGTGCTGCAGCTTGTCCCTGATCGCGGCCGTAATCTCGGGAACGGCGGCAAGCACTTCGGGTTCGATCCTGTTGGTGGTGGCCGGCAGCACGTAACCTGCCTCTTCGACCACAACGGCGGCCATGGTCTTCAGGACATCTCGCAACAGGGCCGGAACGTATTCATGACGCGAAGTCGCCTGGAAGAGCGCCACCGGTTTTCCGGGGAATGTCTCACTGCCGACCATCCAGTCGAGCGCGTTCTTGAAGCTGCCGGGCAGGCAATGCATGTACTCCGGGCAGGAAATCACGAGCCCGTCAGCTTCCTCCACTCTTTGACGCAAGTCCTTGGCGGCTTCGGGCAAGAGCGCGTCGTCATCCAGATCCGGAGAAAAATGCGGCAGGGCCTCGATGCCGGCGTAAATGGAAATCTCGATCCCATCCGGCCGGACCAATTGCGCGGCTTCCAGCAAGGCCCGGTTGGATGAACCCTTGCGCAGGCTGCCGCACAGGGCGAGGAGGTGGATCGGCATGAGTGGAGGTCCGGCTGATGGCGCTGGTTGTGCAGGAGTGCTCTTGCTTAACAGATTCTTTCGGAAGTGGGCCAATTCCGCGCCGATACCTGCAAGCTCTCGATCCGCGATGGACGGCAGTTTACAGATAGCGGCTTTATTTGACGAGTGCCTATTCATTCGCATCCGGATAATACTATAAAATATTATATTATAGTTGATTTTCAAAGTAATTATCCGGCTAAAAGTCATAAATACGAGTGACAATTCCGAAAATTTGATTGATGTAGCGCAATTTAAAATTGCTAACTTCTGAAAAGTAACGCCCTGGCATTGAAATCCATCGCGAATCAGAAAAGTGTATATCATAATATATACAGCTACAGGGTGCCGTTAGGGTATGAATCCAAATATCTGCCACGAAAAGAAAGTTGCCTTTATCCATAATCCAAAGGCAGCTGGTACCAGTTTCCGACATTGGTTGGGTATCTCGGGGCCGCATAATCATGGATTTCCGACGATAAATATCCCCCTGGAAATATGGCACAGCTATACTTCAGTTGTTGTGGTGCGGGACCCTATCGAAAGGGCTTTGTCAGCCTATAGATTTCATACGAGTGAGAATTATAACGGAAGCTACTTACTTAAATACCCGGATTTAAGATCATGGAGCGCGGAAAAGTGGTTTATCGAAATGATAAACAAACAAATTTACGTTCTGGCGTGTCAATATAAGTATACAATGCATCTGCAATCTAACAAGAGACCCGATTTTCTTTTTAAATTTGAGGAATTGAACACAGAAATACTTTCTGATAAATTAGGAATAAGTAAAAAATTTCCTTATGAAAATAAAGGAAATAATAAGAAGATCGTTCAAATGTCGGAAGATATGTATATGTCGCTTATAGATTACTTTAAAGTTGATTATCTTTTGTTCGGATACAGGCCAAAACCATATAAGCGCTTTATGGAAGATCAGATTTCACAGTCTTAATTTGGAGGCAGTCTTCCGCCGCGAAGCTGTTTTCTTTTGTCTTGAGACTGACGGAAGTGAGAGTGCGCTGCCTTCAAACCTCTCCCATCGCATGCCGGAACCGCCGGACACTCTCCGCAAAGCCGTAGATCAGGGCATCTGCCGTAAACCCATGGCCGATGGACATTTCGCGGATGAAGGGCGCGCGGGCGAGCAGGGGCGGGATGTTTTCGACCGTGAGGTCGTGGCCGGCATTGACGCCGAGGCCGCAGTCTCTTGCCGCTTCCGCGGTGGTGACTACCTTGCCCAGTTCCTTTTCCGCCCGGTCCGGGTCATCGTAGCAGGCGCCGTAGGGGCCGGTGTAGATCTCGATCCGCTCAGCGCCGAGCCGGGCGGCATGTTCGGGGGCTGACGGATCCGGATCGCAGAACAGGGATACCGTGACCGCCCAGTTCCTGGCCGCCGTAATGGCAGCTGCAAGCGTTGAGGTGTCGCGGTCGAATTGCCAGCCGTGGTCGGAGGTCTGCTGTTCCGGGTCATCCGGCACGAACAGCACCTGTTCCGGCCGGGCCTCCTCGACAAGCTTCAGGAAGTCCGCGGAGGGGTAGCCCTCGAGGCAAAGTTCCTTGTTCGGATAGCGCTCCTCGATCAGTTCTGCGAGCTCGTAGACGTCCGTCTTGCGGATATGGCGTTCGTCCGGGCGCGGATGGACCGTGATCCCCTTGGCCCCGGCCTCCATGGCGATTGCCGCCAGACCGGTCACGCTCGGCCAGGGCAGGTCGCGCCGGTTGCGGAGCATGGCGATTGCATTGACATTGACGGAAAGGCGCGAGGCAGTCATGGGTTCGATCCGAACTGGTTGATTTGAAAAACGGGCGACTTCAATCGCCGGTTTCCCGCAAAATTGGCGTGAAAAGCGTTGGAGTCAAACAGGAAATTGTCCCTAGGGACAATGGCAATAAAGGCCGTTGAGCTAGGTGCGGACCCTGGTTCGGAGGGCTTCCTTGGTCGATTGAATTGCCGTTAACAGTTGACCCAACGGGACACTTATCTTGTGCTTATGGATAGCAGAAGGAAATATCTCGAGACAAATATCCGATAGTCCCCTGTCCTGGTTCAGCTTGCACACAAGGTCGCCGCTCCAATAAATATCCGCAGTCAGTTGCTCATAATCGCTGTCGCTGGCGAGAAGTATTCTTATTCCACTTCTGCTCACGATGCTGTCCGTTTTCCGCTGGATCTGAAGCGGTATGTTGTAAAGAGAGTAACGACCGGTGCCTCAATCTCAGCGATGGACCCGGCGCAAACTCTGGATTTTCATGTATTTTTCCGCCAGCCTGCATAGCCATGCTCCTATAAGAACTTCATAAATAATTCACGCATAAAATAAGAAAATGAAAAGGAAGATCGCCAATATTTCTTTATAGTACGGTATAAAATACAGGAGATAAGTATTATTCCTTATGAAGTAATACTTTGAATTAACATTCCGATGTCGTTTTCGGGATTTGGATAACGTAAGGTTTCCTACTTGTATTTTGGGGTTCTTTCGCTTTCTGTTATTTTTATGGTTGTAACTGTAATTATCTCACCTTCAATATTCGATCTAATAATACCTTATAAATAAAATATATTATTGCTGTTAACTGGTGATTAGTTTTCTTTTTGGATTGTTTTATTAAATAGTGATTTGGGGGTTTCATGTTTAATTTATCAAGCGTGCGCGGACGCCTGCTTCTTGTGACGGCGGGTGTCATTTTCGGTTTCTGTATCATGGTCGCAGTTGCGTGGATTTCGGCGCGAAAGAGCGAGCAGGCCATGGCGGACGTGGAACGTCTCAGCGCCAATCTCTCGGTGGTTGAGGGTATGCGCCTGGCGAATGTCGAACTTGTCCTGGCGGCCATGGACTCCATCGTTGACAAGGACGAAGGCAAGGTTCTGCCCGAGCGCACCCAGGCCATCGAAGATGCGATCAAGAAGATCCGGGACGGCATCGAAACCGCCAGGACGACCGCTGAGGCGATCGGCCAGCCGGACCTGATGGCCACGTTCGAAACGGACCTTGCCGCGGTCGCCAAGGCAATCCAGGTCGACCTGAAGACGATGATCGAGGCAAATGCCACGACCGAGGAATTCACCAAGCTCGACGACGCCATCGACGGCGGCGGAGAAAACATGATCGGCGCTCTGACGACCATTTCGGAAAAGGGCGGGGAGGTCCTGAAGGAAACCATCGCAAGTGCGAATTCGACAGCGTCGATGGCCCGGTTTGCGCAGATCGGTACGGCGCTTCTGGCGATCCTGCTGATTGCACCCGCGATGCTGTTCGTGGTCCGCTCCATTACCGCGCCGCTGACCCGGCTTCGGGAAAACATGGTTCAGCTCGCCGATGGGGAGCTTGAAATCGATATCGTCGATGCCGGCCGAAGCGACGAGATCGGCCATATGGCCCGCGCCGTCGAGGTCTTCCGCGACAATGCCCGCGAGCAGTCGCGGCTATCGGTGGCAAGCGAAGCCGAGCAGTTGCAGAAAGCGCAGCGGCAGGAGCGGATCGACAGCTTGATTGCGGCCTTCCGCACCAATGTACTGGAGCGTTTGAGCACGGTCGGGGCCAATACGGAGAAAATGGAAGAGACTGCCGTCGCGCTGACGGAGGTCGCCAATGCGACCAATCAGCAGGCAAGCGATGCCTCTGCCGCTTCCCAGCAGGCTTCGAGCAATGTCCAGACCGTGGCCGCCGCAGCGGAGGAACTGGCAGCCTCGATTTCCGAAATCGAACGACAGGTGGAACAGACCACAAAAATTGTCGGCGAGGCCACCGGTTCCGCTCAGGAGACGAATGAAAAGGTGGCGAGCCTCGCAAGTGCCGCCCAGAAGATCGGCGATGTCGTTTCCCTCATCCAGGCCATTGCCGAGCAAACCAACCTGCTGGCGCTGAACGCGACCATCGAGGCGGCGCGCGCGGGCGACGCCGGCAAGGGGTTCGCGGTCGTTGCTGCGGAGGTCAAGGAACTTGCGACGCAGACGTCCAAGGCGACGGAAGAAATCAGCCAGCAGATTTCGGCGATCCAGGGATCGACCGATCAGGCGGTGGAAGCGATTGGCGCAATCGCGGAAAAGATCGAGAGCGTCAATTCCTTCACGACCACGATCGCCGCCGCCGTGCGTCAGCAGGGCGACGCGACCGGCGAGATTTCGGAAAACGTCAATCAGGCTGCCGTGGGCACCCAGCATGCGACCGACAATATCGCCGGCGTGACGGAGGCGGCTTCCAGGGCGACCGCCTCGGCGGAAGACGTCCGCCACGTCTCAAGCGACATGGCCGTTCAGGCCCAGGCGCTGGAAGATGCCATCAGCGCCTTCCTGGATGATGTCGCTGCCGCTTAAGCCAGGGCCCATTTAAGATAAAAACCCCTCTCCGCCCGGAGAGGGGTTTTTTGTTGGGCTTACACCCGGTTCAGCAGCCTTGCCCGGATGGTATTCGGCAGGGCGCGGATTTCCTCCAGGATGTCCTCGGAGTTTTCGACCGGGCTGTCCACATCGACCACCACGTAACCGATGTCCCGGTAGGACTGCAGGTACTGGGCGCAGATGTTGAGGTCGTGGCGGGCGAACAGGTCGTTGAGGGTGCGCAGGGCGCCCGGCGCATTGTGGTGCACCTGGATGAACCGGGTGGCGTCCGTTCCCTTGGGAAGTTGCACGCCCGGGAAGTTGACCGCGCCGATGGTCGAACCGACGTCGGAATATTCCACCAGCCGCTTGGAGACCTCCTCGCCGATCCGGTCCTGGGCTTCCTCGGTGGATCCGCCCACATGCGGGGTCAGGATCACATTGTCGAGGCCGCGCAGCGGGCTGATGAATTCGTCCTTGTTGGACTTCGGCTCCACGGGAAAGACGTCGATGGCGGCACCCGCCAGGTGATTGCTTTTCAGCGCTTCCGCCAGGGCGTCGATGTCGACCACCTTGCCGCGGGCGTTGTTGATGAGGAAGGCGCCCTTCTTCATCTTCGCGATTTCAGCGGCCGTGATCATGTTGCGGGTCGCGGCCGTGTCCGGCACGTGCAGCGAAACCACATCCGACTGTTCCAGCAACTCGTCCAGGCTTTCCGTGGGCAGGACGTTGCCGTGCTGGAGCTTGTCGGTGAGGTCGAAGAAGATCACCCGCATGCCCATGGCTTCGCCCAGGTTGGCGAGCTGGGTGCCGATGTTGCCGTAACCGACGATGCCTAACGTCTTGCCGCGTACTTCGTGGGAACCGACGGCGGTCTTCATCCACTTGCCCTGGTGGGCGGCGGTGGACTTGGGGAAGATGCCGCGCATCAGCATGACGGTTTCGGCAATCGTCAGCTCCGCGACGGAGCGGGTGTTGGAGAAGGGCGCGTTGAAGACCGGAATGCCGCGGATCAGCGCGGCGTCCAGATCGACCTGGTTGGTGCCGACCGAGAAGCAGCCGACGGCCACCAGCGTCTTCGCCGCATCCAGCACCTCTTCGGTCAGCTGGGTGCGCGAACGGATGCCGACCACATGGACGTTCTGGATCTTTTCAATGAGGGCGTCCTTGTCGAGAGCGGTCGAAAGGAGCTCGACATTGGTGTAGCCGGCTTTTTCCAGAATCGCGTGCGCGGTCGGGGAAATCCCCTCCAGCAGCAGCCAGCGAATCTGGTTTTTCGGTCGGGAGAGACCGTGAATCATGGCAAAGGCCTTCCTGATGGGATGTGGCAGGAATCTGTCTGAAGCCGGAGGGTCGATCATGGCCATCCGGGCGCGCACATATACGCAAAGACTCAGGGAGGCGTCTACCGCTCACACCCATGTCTTTCGTCCTTGCGACATAAAAACACGGGAATCCGTCAGGTGAGCGGCTTTGGCTACCGCATATTCCGCGGCCCGTCATTCCAGATCTCGTGATGGCACTTGCGTGCCACACGGTCCGGAATGACGGGGGATAGCGGCGGAAGCATACGCGTCAATCTTCAACGCCGATCGGCGGGTGAAGTTCGCTCATGCGGGACCAGAGCGCATCGATGGTGGCCTCGTCATAGCCGAGACCCAGATCGTCGGTGACGTATCGGCGAAAGGCTTCGGGCGTCTCGATCTGCCAGGCCTCGCCGGTGCCGTCGTCCTTGCGCCGCGCCGTGCCGTTCAGGAAACTGAAGCGGCCGCCGTCCGTCAGGCGGAAGAAGATCAGGTTTTCGACAAAGGGCTTCTGGTTCCAGGTGGCGCAGATGTAGTTCGCGGCAACGATATCGGGGAAGGTGGGCAGCATCCGGTCGAAACTGTAGAGCTCGAACCAGCCGTCGGCCATGTCCCGTTCCAGAACCTGTTCCTGGGCGGCTTCATCGAAACGAATGCGGAAACCCTGGCCGCGAATGGTCTGCGGCTCCGGCGTATCGAGACTGATCGGTTCCGCCGGCGCCGGTCCGCCGAAACCGCAATCGCTCAGCCATTCCTTGCCCTCTATGGTCACAACGAAGGCGAGGTGGCTCCTGTTGCGTCCCTCCGGCGGTCCCTTGCGCACCCGGGCCAGCACCGGCAGGGCGGAAAAGCCGATCGCGGCGAGCGCTTCGCCGAACAGCGTGTTCTGCTCGAAGCAGTAGCCGCCAAGCCGGTTCTCGACGATCTTTTTCCAGACCGCTTCGGAACGGACATCCGGGATCTGCCCCAGGAACGGCAGCACGTTTTCGAACGGAATGGCCGCCATGTGGTGAGACTGCAGCGCGCGCAGGCCGTCCAGCGTGGGTTCGCAGCCGTTGAGGCCGATGCGGCGGAGGTAGGTTTGAAGATCGAATGTCATGTCAGACGCTTAGCGCCCGCCGCGTGTTTTCACAAGCGGCGGGCGGGCAAGATTTTAAAGCCCTTCAGGACCGCGCTGGACGGCGGCGACGCCCGTGCGCGAGACTTCCACCAGGCCGAGCGGTTTCATGATCGACACGAACTGCTCGATCTTGGAGCTGCGGCCGGTGATCTCGAAGACGAAGTGATCCGTCGTCGCGTCGATGACCCGGGCGCGGAAGGCATCGCCCAGGCGCAGGGCCTCGAGGCGCTTGTCGCCGGTGCCTGCGACTTTCACCAGCGCCAGTTCCCGCTCCAGCGGCTTTTCCTGGTTGGCCATCTGCGCCTGGACGGTGAGGTCGATGACCCGGTGGACGGGCACCAGCCGGTCGAGCTGGTTGCGGATCTGCTCGATCACCATGGGCGTGCCGGTGGTGACGATAGTGATCCGCGAAAGGTGCCGCTCGTGCTCGGTTTCCGACACCGTCAGGCTGTCGATGTTGTAGCCGCGGCCGGAGAACAGGCCGATGACCCGGGCAAGCACGCCCGGTTCGTTGTCGACGAGGACGGAGAGCGTATGGGTCTCGATCTTGTCGCTGACCTCGGCCATGAAATAGATGGACGGGGCGGTCGGGTTTAGCTGTGCGTTCATCTCATTCAGTCCTTACACCAGAACCTTGCCGGCGGCGTCGATGGCGTTGGCAACGGCCTCGTCGGTCGCCTCGTCCGGAAGCAGCATTTCGTTGTGGGCCTTGCCCGAGGGGATCATCGGGAAGCAGTTGGCCAGGTTCGCGACCCGGCAGTCGAACAGGACCGGCTTGTCGACGGAAATCATCTCCTCGATGGCGCCGTCCAGGTCCCCCGGCTTGTCGACCCGGAAGCCGACGCCGCCATAGGCGTCGGCCAGCTTGACGAAATCGGGCAGGCTGTCCGTATAGGAATGGGACAGGCGGTTGCCGTGCAGCAGCTGCTGCCACTGGCGGACCATGCCCATGTACTGGTTGTTCAGGATGAAGATCTTGACCGGCAGGCCGTATTGAACCGCCGTCGACATTTCCTGAATGTTCATCAGCACCGAGGCGTCGCCGGCGATGTCGATGCACAGCGCGTCGCGGTGGGCGACCTGGGCGCCGATACAGGCCGGCAGGCCGTAGCCCATGGTGCCGAGGCCGCCGGAGGTGAGCCAGCGGTTGGGCGCCTCGAAACCGTAGAACTGGGCCGCCCACATCTGGTGCTGGCCGACCTCGGTCGAGATATAGGTGTTGCGGTCCCTGGTCGCTTCATACAGCCGCTGAATGGCGTATTGCGGCATGATGATATCGCTGTTCGGCTTGTAGGCGAGCGAATTGCGCGCCCGCCAGGCGTCGATCTGCGCCCACCAGGCCTTCATCGCGGCCGGCTCCGCCTTCAGCGAAGACGAGCGCCAGATCCGGACCAGATCTTCCAGAACGTGGCCGACATCGCCGATGATCGGCAGGTCGACCTTGACGTTCTTGTTGATCGACGACGGGTCGATGTCGATGTGGATGATCTTGGCGTCCGGGGCAAAGGCGTCGACGCGGCCGGTGATGCGGTCGTCGAAGCGCGCGCCGATGCAGACCATGACGTCACAGTCGTGCATGGTCATGTTGGCTTCGTAGGTGCCGTGCATGCCGAGCATGCCGAGCCAGTTCTTGCCCGATGCCGGATAAGCGCCGAGTCCCATCAGGGTCGACGTGATCGGGAAGCCGGTCAGGTCGACCAGTTCGCGCAAGAGCTGGGCTGCCTGGGGACCGGAATTGATGACGCCGCCGCCGGTGTAGAGCACCGGCTTTTTCGCATGGGCCATCAGTTCGGCGGCCGCCCGGATCGACTGGGCGTCACCCTTGACCTGGGGCCGGTAGCTCTTGTGGGCCGCGGCCGGATTGGCGCTCGGACCCTGATAGGTGCCGGTGGCGAACTGGACGTCCTTCGGGATATCGACGACGACCGGGCCCGGACGGCCCGAGGTGGCGACATAAAAGGCTTCGTGCAGGACGCGGGCGAGATCGTCGACGTCGCGGACCAGCCAGTTGTGCTTGGTGCAGGGCCGGGTGATGCCGACCGTGTCGCATTCCTGGAAGGCGTCGGTGCCGATCAGATGGGTCGCGGTCTGGCCGGTGATGCAGACCAGCGGAATGCTGTCCATCATCGCGTCGGTCAGTGCGGTGACCATGTTGGTCGCGCCGGGGCCGGAGGTGACGAGCACGACGCCCGGCTTGCCGGTGGAGCGGGCATAGCCTTCGGCCGCGTGGCCGGCGCCCTGTTCGTGGCGCACAAGGATATGCTGGATCGTGTCCTGCTGAATGATCTCGTCATAGATCGGAAGCACAGCGCCGCCCGGGTAGCCGAAAACGGTGTCAACTCCCTGGTCCTGCAGCGCCTGGATCACCATGTTGGCGCCGGTCATCTCCCGTGTCATTCTTGATTTCCTTGCGTTTGGCCTGTCGGCATGTGGCTCGTCGTGTCTTAATTCTGGTCTTTTGTCAGGGTTTCGAATTCGCGGCGTTGATCTGGTTCGCCCTGGAAGCACGAAACGGAACGGGGAGGCATAAAAAAAGGCCCCATCGGGACCTCAGCGCGCGCCAGCCTGTTCCGAACGGGTCATCCCGTTCCGGCGGCGCGCTTTCCTACTACTAGAATGAGAGACGTCATGATGCTGTCTTCCCGAATCCGAAACTTTTGACATTTCAACGGCCGGAGACCCCGGACCGGAGATCGCGAAGGAACACAACCTCCTTCTTGATGCGCCGCACCCTAGTCAGGGGGGCGGGCAGGGTCAAGTGCAAAATTCCATTTATTGCGTTTGAGGTGGCAAGGCTTTTTGAAAATTACAGGAGTGGGGTGGCGGGAGGCTTCGGAAGGGACAAGGCGGTTCCTTGTCGTGAGGAAACGGCATGGATGCCATGGTCGAGCCCACTGCTGTCCGGTTTAAAATTGCGGATGTTTGACATCGCTTTGAGCAAATGTGGGAAATACCGCCTGGTGCGCTTGGGGACACGGGTTTCCCACTCGGTTGTCATCCCGGTTTGGCGCAAAGCGACAAGACCGGGATCCAGTAGCCCCGGTGTCGCTTTGGGCCGCAAACCTTTGTGTTTACTGGATCCCAGCCTTCGCTGGGATGACAAGGCGGAGAGGTGATTGCTTTGTCTAACTACCGCCCCAACCTAAACCGGACACCAGTGGGTCGAGCCATGGTATGATGGAAGGAGAGGAAGGGGAACGGGTGCCAGGCCATTGATCCGCATTTCCGCCCGCGCTCATCCACATGCCAAAAAAATGTCACGAAAGGGATTGTGCCCGACGGATCACGGCGATATATACCCGCCATCCGGTGTGCTTCGAGCGCGGCCGCGATGGGTGTATAGCTCAGTTGGTAGAGCATCTGACTCTTAATCAGACGGTCCCGGGTTCGAATCCCTGTGCACCCACCATTTCCCCACATTGAAATAATTGGTAAAGTTGAAATCCTGCTCTGTTGGGGTGTTCAGCATGAAGTTCGTTTTTCTCGACGAGCAAGAGGGTCAAGGGCCACAAGGTAAGTATACAGCGGTCGTTGCGGGTATATTCGACGACCGGAATATTAATGAGTTTCGGCATAATTTTATTCGCCTGATGTTAGATCGGCTGAAGCTTGATCCTGGTGAAAATGAAAATAGAAAAATAAACCGGATTCCTCTTATACATGGCTCAGATTTTCTTCCTGAGTATAGTGATGATATCAAGCTTGGTGCTTTAAGTGATCTAGTTTCATTGTCGAGTAGATTTGATCTAAAATTCATTAGAATTGGTTATTATGATAAGAGCTTATTTTTTGCAGACCCTAATTATCAAATAAGAATAAATAACGTACTGGCGAATTTAAATTTATCTCTTTGTAATTACTTCTCTGAAAATTTTGCGTATGTTTATGAATTAAATGAAGCCTTCTTGAAGGGAAGGAATCATAGACCGGGTTATAACGATGATTTTACCGTAGAAATTGCCGCTCAGATTCCATTTGAAAATCTTTCTGTTGATGTGGTGAATAATATCGGCCATTTCTATTGTGAGAAAAGAAATCACTGCATGTATATTGTTGACGTTATTGGATATTTACTTAAAAAAGTTCATGATTTTGAATTTATGGATAATCCGAAAAGTGATTATCAGAACTCATTGTTTGATTTAGGTAAAAGTCTTTCTGGGAGAGTCCTAAGCAATGAGCTTATATATTATAACGAAAAAGAAAAATGTTCAAAATCCTCATTCTTATGATTATATATAGATAATATTTTTTCTTTATCTATTTTTAAAGCAAATGAATATTTTAAATTATTTTGCTCTGCTTCATTTTATCATTCCTCATTATCATTTATTTGAATGTCTACTGACTAACTTCCCACTTGCGTCCGGACTTGTGCCCGACCCATAGTCCCCGCCATGACTGCTTCGGAGGGCGCAATGAGTACGGAAAATCCTGTTATCGGACTTCTCGGCATCGGCGAGATGGGCGGGAACATGGCCCGGGAGCTGACCAAGGTCGGGTTTCGGGTGGTGTCCGTACTGGCCGGGCGCTCAAAGGAAAGTGTCGGACGGGCGAAAGACGCGGGAATTGAAGACACCGCGGATCTGAAAGACCTCGTTGCCGCCTGCGATATCCTGTTTTCCGTCCTGCCGCCCTCCGCCGCCGAGGAGGAAGCCCGCGCCGTGGCGGATTGTCTGAGCGATGCCCCGAAGCCGCTTGTCTTTGTCGAAGGCAATGCGATTTCGCCGGTGCTTGTGCGGGAGATTGCCGACCTGTTCGACGGCACGCCGGTGACCTTCATCGACGGCGGCATCATCGGGCAGCCGCCGAAGGACGGAAAGGTGCCGCGGCTTTATCTCTCCGGGACAGGGAGTGAGATGCTCGATGTCCTCGACGGTCCGGCGTTCGAGATCGTTCACTTAGGCGATACCATCGGTGACGCCTCCGGTTTCAAGATGGTCTACGCGTCCCAGACCAAGGGGCACAACGCTTTGCTGACGGCCGGGTTCGTGGCGGCCGAACGGATGGGGCTGCTCGAGGCCTTTGTCGCGGAACTGAAACGCAGCCAGCCGGGGTTTCTCTCCAAGGCGGAGACCAACATTCCGCGCCTGCCGGCCGATGCCGGACGCTGGGTGCGGGAGATGGAGGAAATCCGCGACACCTACGAAGCGCTGGGTCTGACCGGCGGGTTCCATGAGGGCGCGGCGGCGATGATGCGGCTGCTCGCAAATTCGCCCTTCGGCCATGAGACGCGGCGCACCCGGGATACGTCGCGCGGCATGATCGAGACGGTGAAAGCGCTGGCCCCGCAGGCGGCAAATGAGAACACGCGGCTGAAAAGCTGAGCCGTTCTAGTCCCGGCAGATGGCGAACAGTTCGCCGCGGGAGTTGATGCCCAGCTTTTCGTAGGCCCGCTGGCGGTAGGTGGCGACGCTTGTGGGTTTGATGCCAAGTTCGTGGCCGATCAGTTCCGCCTTCTTGCCGGCCAGTATACCAAGACAAATATCGCGCTCGCGGGCCGACAGCACCTGCAGGGCGGGCGGTTCGGACGAAGGCGCAAGGGCGTCGAAATGAAGCTGGACCAGTCGGGCTGCGATATTCAGAAGGTCCGATGAGATTTCACATCTGGTCTGCCAGTAAAAGCTTATCGCTAGCCGGTGTTTGCTCACCGATAGCACCGTGGTCTTGTCCTCGATATCCGGTGCTGTGAAGAACCGGAGCCGGTAGTCTTGCGAAACTTCCGGCAGGATGTCCTTCAGCCGGTGGGTCTCGAAACTTCCATCTTCAAGCGCCATGATCCTTGTGTAAAGCGGGTCCTGCAGGAACCAGTCGTCCAGATAGTTCGCGGCCAGGCGTTTGCCGATGCCGCCTTCGATGAAATTGCGCGACAACAGGCACTGCGCGTGGTTTTCGCTGTAGCTGAAGACCATGACCTGGGCGGTTGCCATGGATCTCAGAAGGTCGAAGAAGGGCTCCAGGAACGCCGGCCTGCCGAGCGTACCCAGGCATTGCGAGACGTGTGCCAGGCTGCTCTCAGCGGCGGGAATGTGGTCCTTGTCCTCCATAAAAGAGGACATATTCCATGGCGCCTGCGATGTATAGCAGGGGGAAAGACAGGCCCCGCCTGTTCCGGAAAGGGAGGAAACCCCATGCGCCCCGCAGGCCGATCGGAGCTCGATTCGCTCTATTTCACCTATCCGCATTTCGATGGCCCGTCGGACCGCGCCCGCCTGAGCGACGATGCGCCGGTGGCGATTGTCGGTGCCGGCCCGGTCGGGCTCACAGCGGCGCTGACGCTCGCCAGCGAAGGCGTGCGGTCGGTGGTCCTGGAAAGGAAGGCGACCTTCAACGACGGTAGCCGGGCGATCTGCATCGCGCGCCAGAGCTATTACATCCTCGACCGGATCGGGGCGCTGAAGCCTTTCCTGGAGAAGTCGCTCGGCTGGACCACGGGCCGCACCTTCTACCGGGGCAAGCAGATCCTGGAATTCCGGATGCCGGACAGCGAGGCCGAGCGCTTCCGGCCGATGTACAATCTTCAGCAGCAGTATATCGAGCAGTTCCTGTGGGAGGCGGCGGCCGCCTCGCCGCTGATCGAGATCCGCTGGCAGAGCGCGGTGACGGATGTCGCCGATGAAGAAGACGGCGTGCGGCTCTCCGTCTCCGATCCGGATGGAGACTATGCCTTTAAGGCGGACTGGGTGCTGGCCGCCGATGGCGCCCACAGTCCGGTTCGGAAAATGCGCGGGCTGCGGCTTCAGGGCGAGAATTACGAAGGCCGCTACGTGATCGCCGATGTGCGCATGGAACACAACTATCCCACAATTCGCCGGGCCCTGTTCGATCCGGCCAGCCGGCCGGGCGGAACCGTGCTCGTACACCGTCAGCCGGACAACATCTGGCGGATCGACTACCAGCTGCGCGAGGGCGAATCCGCGGAGGAGGCGACGCAGGAGGCGGAAGTCCGCCGGAACGTGGAAGCGGTGCTGACCGACCTCGGTCACACCGGTGGCTACGATCTGGAATGGTGGAGCGTCTATTCGGCGAACACGCTGGCGCTCGACGACTATCGGGACGGGCGGATCTTCTTCATCGGCGATAGCGCCCATATCGTGCCGATCTTCGGCGTGCGGGGCCTTAACAACGGGCTCGCCGATGCCCAGAACATCGGCTGGAAACTGGGCTGGGTGCTTTCCGGCCGTGCCGGGGAAGGGCTGCTCGACAGCTATACGCCGGAACGGCGCGGGGCGACGCTGGACGTTTTCGCCAATGCCTCGAAGAGCACCCGGTTCATGACGCCGCCGAGCCATGGCTGGCAGGTGATGCGCGACGCGGCCCTGTCGCTCGCCCTGACCCACCCTTACGCGGGCGCGCTGGCAAACCCCCGGCAGATGGTGCCCTATACCTATGCCGACAGCCCGGTCACTCTTGAGGACGATCCGGCCTTCTCGTCCGGTCCGGCGCCCGGTTCGGTCGCCGCCGATCCGCCACTGGACCAGGGGCATCTTTCCGAAAGGCTTTGCGGGTTTACGGTCCTTTCCTTCGGCAACGGGCCAGATACCGGCGCACTGGACTGGATGGAAGACGTGACTGTCCTACGTATTGGATTGGAGACGGACGTTGCCCGCGCCTATGACGCGGTCGACGGGACGCTCTATCTGATCCGCCCCGACATGTACGTGGCGGCAAGGTGGCGTCAGGGCGACCTGGACGGGATCAAAAACGCGCTGGGCCACATTCTTCAAACTTCGGGAGGGGCTCAATGACTTCAGAGGAGTTCGAAACCTTCTACGAGGCAATGGCGGAAGCGATTGACGCCATTGCTCCGGAATATACGGAAGTCTTTCTCGCTAAGCTCTGTCTCGCGTTCGGTCGCGAATTTGGGGAAAGCGAAAAGGCACTGGCATTGATTGCCGATTGCAGGAAGGATCTGGCTCGAGGGTGAATGGTGGGACGGGGTCCGATGAAATGCGGACTTCTCTTTCGGGCGGCCATGGCTGTATAAGCGGCGGACTATCCAATCCGCCAAGAACCGAAGCCGCCTGAAGCTTAATAGTCATGTCGAACCAGTACCTGATTGCCGCCCTTTACAAGTTTGCTCTCCTCGAGGATTACGAGGAGATGCGCGACGCGCTGAAAAAATTCTGCGTGGAGAGGGACGTGCGCGGCAGCCTGTTGCTGGCGCGAGAAGGCATCAACGGCACGGTGTGCGGTCCGCAATACGGCGTCCGGGAGCTGCTGGAGCACCTGCGTTCCGATCCGCGCCTGGCCGACCTGGAGCACAAGGAGGCCTGGAGCCACAGGCATGTGTTCAAGCGCATGAAGGTGCGCCTGAAGCAGGAAATCGTGCGTCTGGCGGTGGACGGCATCGACCCGAACGAACTGGTCGGGACCTATGTGCCGCCGGAAGACTGGAACGAGCTGATCAGCGATCCGGATGTGGTCGTCATCGATACCCGCAACGACTACGAATATGCCTTCGGCACCTTCGAGCGCGCGCTCAATCCGAAGACCCAGTCGTTCCGCGAGTTTCCGGACTGGGTGCAACAGGCGGTCGAACTGGAGAACAAGCCAAAGGTCGCCATGTTCTGCACCGGCGGCATCCGCTGTGAAAAAGCCACTTCGCTTATGCTCCGGGAGGGTTTCGAGGAGGTCTATCACCTCCAGGGCGGGATCCTGAATTACCTGGAAAAGGTGCCGGAGGACAAAAGCCTCTGGAAGGGCGAGTGTTTCGTCTTTGACGACCGGGTGTCGGTCGATCACAAGCTCGAACCGCGCTGGGGCGAATGGGTGCCGGAAGAGGCCCGGCACGTGATCAACGAGGATACGGATTACGACAATGGGTAATGTGCTACCTGTCGGAATCTGACACCCTGGTTTTTAAGCTTTAACACTTCGTTAACTTTCCCTAGACTTCGCCTTTCGGCCTGTCATTTCACAGGCTCGGGACAGGGGGAAGTGTCATGCGTCGAACCGTTGTCAGCGCCAGTTTGGGCCTTTTGCTGGCTCTATCCCAGACACAATCGGTTTTTGCCGGCGGCAGGGCGCTTGCCTGCTACGAACAGGCCATCGTTCCGGCCGTCTACCAGACCGTTCAGGAACAGGTGCTGGTCAGGCCGGCTTCCAGCCATACGGTGCGCCAGCCGGCCGTCTATGCCTATCAGGCACGGCAGGTGGTACTTCAGCCGGAACGGGTCAGCTATCGAACCGTCGCTCCGGTCTATTCGCTTCAGTCCCGCCGGGTACAGGTCCGGCCGGCAAGTTACGGCTGGGAATACCGGAACCGGAAGGGGCGCCGGATCCTGTGCAAGATCGCTTATCCGGCCGTCTATTCCACCGTCCAGGAACGGGTGCTGGTGAAGCCGGGCGGCCGGGTCGCCGTCCGCCAGCCGGCAATCTACGGTTCGGTCTGGGAAAAGGTGCTCGTGCAGCCGGCATCACAGCGCGTCGTGCGCGAACCGGCGGTCTACAGCACCGTGACCCGCAGGGTGAAGGTCCGCGAGGCGCAGACGGTTTGGAAGCCGGTGAAGGTGCGCAGCGGCTGCAGCTACTGAAATTTTAGACATCAGTCTGGTGTGTCGGCGGTCCTGAAACGGGTTGCAGGCAAGCCTTTTACTCCATGGCCTTCCACCAGATAGAGCCCGCCGGAGACACCGTCGTCGGTGTCCGGCGAGGCCTTGAGGCTTGTGACGACCAACTGGTCGAGTTCGGGGCCGCAGAAGCAGGGCATGGTCGGTTTCGGACAAGGCATGGGAATGGCCTGCTTCAGCTCGCCGTCGGGCGAAAAGCAGTTGAGCACGCCGGCGGAGACGCCCGCGCTCCAGTAGTTGCCCTCCGCATCCACGGTCGCGCCGTCCGGTCGTCCGGTCTCGTCCGTCTGCTGGGCAAAGAGCATTTTCGCGCCGAGTGAACCTGTCACGGGATCGAAGACATAGGCCTCGATCCATCCCGGCGAACTGTCGGAATGGTACATGAGGGTGCCGTCCGGGGACCAGGCCAGCCCGTTGGAGACCTTGAGCCCGTCGCGGATCTGCCAGACGTCGCCGCCGGCATCCACCCGGTAGAGCCCGCCGATCGGTTCGCGCGGGTTCGAGGTGTCCATGGTTCCAACCCAGAACGCGCCGTCCGGGCCGACCTTGCCGTCGTTCAGACGGGTCTGGGGCAGATCGGTCTCGATCTCCGCCAGCACCGTTTTTTCGCCGCTCTCCGGGTCAAACAGGATGACCTTGTCCCAGACGCTGACGACAAGCCGGCCGTCATCCGCCAGGCCGAAGGACCCGACCTCGTTTTCGAAGTACCACGATGTGATGGATTTGGTGGCCCAGTCCATGGACTGGATGGTTCGGCCCTGAATGTCCGCCCACAGCAAGCGGCCGTTCTTTTCGTCCCAAGTCGGACATTCGGCCAGTTGATAGGTCGGATCGATCAGCCGGGTTACCTTGTAGGACACCCTGCGGTTTCTCCTTTGGTGCAGCTCAATGTGCTGCCGCGACTATAACTTGCGTCGGCAGGGGCGTCGATATGGATTGTCCACCGATGTACACCGGTCGATCAGTCGCGCTTTTCGGCCATGGGAAAGGCGGTCTTGCGTACGATCGGGCGGATGGCAAAGGAGGATTTCATCCTGAGAACGCCGGGCAGGCGGGCCAGTTCCTCCCGGTGAATACGCTCGAAATCGGTCGGGTCGGCGGCGGTTACGCGCAGCATGTAATCGGCATCGCCTGCCATCAGATAGCATTCCATGATCTCGCCTGACCGGGCGACCGCCTTTTCGAAATTCTCCAGCACCTCGTTCGACTGACCGGTCAGGGCGATTTCGACGAAGACATCCATGCGTCGGCCGAGCTTGCGCTGATCCAGAAGTGCGACATACTTGTCGATGATCCCGACCTCTTCCAGGGCGCGCACGCGGCGCAGGCAGGTCGAGGGCGACAGGCCGACCTTTTCGGCGAGATCCGCATTTGCGATCCGTCCGTCGCGTTGGAGTTCTTCAAGGATGCGGCGATCGAGCCGGTCGAGCTTCAAGATTGCCTCCGTGGCAGAATATTCGAATAATTTGGCAATATTTATTCCCAGATTGCAAGAATGGTGCTTTTCGTGCCGCAAATGCAAGGAAATTCGAGTGACGATGGCGTAAAATATTCCCCAACTCGAACCCGACCAGAGAGGGCAAAAACATGCGTATCGGTGTGCCGAAGGAAATCAAGAATCAGGAATACCGGGTCGGTCTGACCCCGGACAGCGTTCAGGAAATCGTGGCGCGCGGTCACGAGGTTTTCGTCGAAACCCAGGCCGGCGCGGGTATCCGCGCGGACGACGCTGTCTATGAAGCTGCCGGCGCCAGGATCCTCGGATCGGCGGCCGAAATCTTCGACACCGCGGAAATGATCGTCAAGGTCAAGGAGCCGCAGGCCGTCGAACGGGCCATGCTGCGTCCCGATCATATCCTTTTCACGTATCTTCACCTCGCTCCCGATGCTCCGCAGACCGCGGATCTTGTAAAGTCCGGCGCGACCTGCATCGCCTATGAAACGGTTCAGGGCATGGAAGGCGGCCTGCCGTTGCTGGCGCCGATGTCCCAGGTCGCCGGCCGGCTGGCCGTGACCGCAGGCGCGACTGCGCTGGAACGTGCAAACGGCGGTGTGGGTATCCTCATCGGCGGCGTGCCGGGCGTTGCTCCGGCCAAGGTCGTCGTCATCGGCGGCGGTGTTGTCGGCTCCAACTGCATTACCATGGCGCTGGGCCTCGGCGCGGACGTGACGGTGCTCGACCGCAACGTGACCGTTCTTGCGCATCTGTCGCAGACCTTCGGTCCGGCGCTGAAGACCGTCTATTCCACGAAGGCGGCTCTGGAGCAGTACGTGATGGACGCCGACATGGTGGTCGGCGCGGTTCTGGTTCCCGGTGCGGCGGCACCCAAGCTGGTGAGCGCGGACATGGTCAAGCGCATGAAGCCGGGTGCCGTCCTCGTGGACGTGGCCATCGACCAGGGCGGCTGCTTCGCCACTTCGAAGCCGACGACCCATTCGGAGCCGACCTATATCGTCGACGAAGTCGTCCATTACTGCGTGGCGAACATGCCCGGAGCGGTTCCGCGGACCTCCGCTTACGCGCTCAACAACGCGACCCTGCCGTTCACGCTGGCGCTTGCAGACAAGGGTGCGAAGCAGGCGCTGCTCGACGATCCGCTGTTCCTGCCGGGCCTGAACGTTCATGCCGGTATGGTCACCTGCGAGGCGGTTGCGAGCGCTCTCGGTTATGACTACGTGGACCCGAAGACCGCGCTGGAGACCAAGGTGTCAAAGGCCGCCTGAGGTCGCATCCATCGTCAAGAATAAAAAAGGCAGGGGCTTGCGCCTCTGCCTTTTGTCGTTTCTGAAGACCGATTAGACCGTCTGCCGTCTCAGGGACAGCGCACCTTGTAGGGAACGCCGTTCTGGTCGCGGGCGATACAGTTTCTCGGCGTGGTCATCACGCCGATGATACCGCCGCCCATGGCGCCAATCGCAGCGCCGGCAAGAGTGGCTCCCCCGCCCGAACCGACGGCGGCGCCTATGGCAGCACCGGTCGCTGCACCGAGACCTCCGCCGATCAGCATGCGATCCCGCTGGCTTTCGCTGTTGACGCAACCGGCTAGGAAAACGGCCAGAACCGCTACGGCAAGTAAGGGTTTCATCCACGCCTCCCGACGTTTTAGGAATCGAATCACCCTTATTTTACAACGGTTCCGGCCAAATGTCGGTCTTGTCTATTTTACGGGCATGCAACCCGGTACGGACGGCCGTAGCGGTCATAGGCCACGCAGTTCTTCGGCGTGGTCGCTCCACCGATAACCGCACCGCCGACTGCGCCGATCGCAGCACCGGCAAGAGCACCGCCGGCACCGCCGCCGTCAATGGCCGAACCGATGACTGCCCCGGTAGCAGCACCGAGGCCGCCGCCGACGAGCGCGCGGTCACGCTGGCTGTCCGACTGGCAGGCTGCCAGAAGCAGGCCGGCAGCCGCGAGAACAATCAACTTTTTCATTTCACTGGTCTCCAGATTCCATCAATGAGTACGAAAATGAACACATCATATTGTATTGGCAACAATGAGATATGTCATTTCGGCCCATATTTCTCCCTTAAAGATGCCCAAGGGTAATCAGGATTCTTCGCGACGGCAATCTGTCTGTCGAGGGGCATCTTCGTTTGAAGCCTAACATACGGACCGCTAACAAAGTGTGGCGAGCAGGCCTTTTGTGGAACTGTCCTTGCCATCTGCCTGCTTTTCACCGCGCACCAACGGCAGCAGAGCCGTCGCCAGTTCCTTGCCGAGTTCCACGCCCCACTGGTCGAAGGAATTGATCCCCCAGATTACGCCTTCGACGAAGACCCGGTGTTCGTACAGCGCGATCAGACGGCCAAGTGCGAAGGGGGTCAGTTTCTCGTAGGCAATGGTCAGGGACGGACGATTGCCGGGGAAAACCTTGTGCGGAGCGAGGCGGTCCGCTTCCTCGTCCGATTTTCCGGATGCCTTCAGCTGGGCTCTCGCCTCGTCAAGCGTCCGGCCGACCATCAGGGCCTCCGACTGGGCCAGACAGTTGGCGACCAGCATTTCATGATGATGCACGAGATCCTCTTCGTGACCTTTGGCGGCAACGATGAACTCGCAAGGGATCACCGTCGTTCCCTGATGAAGGAGCTGGTAGAAGGCATGCTGCCCGTTGGTACCGGGTTCGCCCCAGACCAACGGGCCCGTGTCCATGTCGACGGGCGTGCCGTCGAGCTTCACCCGTTTGCCGTTGGATTCCATGTCGAGTTGCTGCAGATAGGCGGGCAAACGCGAAAGGCGCTGGTCATAGGGAAGGACCGCCCGGGCGGAATGACCCAGCACGTCCCGGTTCCAGATGCCGACGAGCCCGAGCAGCACGGGCAGGTTGGTCTCCAGCGGTGCGTCCACGAAATGACGGTCCATGGCATGGGCGCCTTCGAGGAAATCGGCAAAGGCATCGGGGCCGATGGCGATCATCAGCGGCAGGCCGATGGCCGACCAGATGGAATAACGCCCGCCGACCCAGTCCCAGAAACCGAAGATCCTGTCTTCCGCGATCCCGAAAGCCGCAACCTTGTCGAGTGCGGTGGAAATGGCCGCGAAATGTGCTTCGACGGCCTCTTCCCCGAGCGCATCGGTGATCCATTTGCGCGCTGTCTGCGCGTTGGTCATGGTTTCGATGGTGGTGAAGGTCTTCGAGGCGACAAGGATCAGGGTTGTCGCCGGATCGAGCGCCTTCAGCGTATCGGCAATATGGGCGCCGTCGACATTGGAGACATAACGGACAGCCGGGCCGTCGTGGTAGGGAGCGAGCGCCAGCGTGGTCATCAAAGGGCCCAGGTCCGAGCCGCCGATGCCGATGTTGACCACGTCGGTGAAAGGCGCGCCGTTCTTCGCCGTGAGATCTCCGGAGCGGATCGCTTCTGCAAACGCCGCCATAGCCGTCAGCACGGAGCGGATCTCCGGCATGACATCCTCGCCATCGACCAGCACGGGCCGATCCGAACTGTTCCGCAAGGCGGTGTGCAGGACGGCCCGGCCTTCGGTTTCATTGATCCTTTCGCCGGCGAACATGGCATCCCGACGGGCTTCCACGCCGGCCTCGCCGGCCAGACCGACAAGCAGTTCGAAGGCCTTTTCGTCCAGGATGCATTTGGAAAAATCGATCAGCAGGTCATCCAGATGGAACGACAGTTTGTCGAAACGGGCAGGGTCGGCTTCAAACAGCTGGCGCAAGGGCCGTCCTTCAAACGTCCGGGCATGGGATGACAGGTCCTGGAAAATGTCCGCTGCAGCCATGCAACAGGCCTCCTAAGATGTGTATTTAAAACGATTAAAACGAAAGGATTCCTGAGATCCTCTCCTCCAGTCGCGTTTTAACACATGAAACTGGAGGAGAAGAAGGCAGGCTACAAATATGGAAGATGCCCGAACCTAGTCGATCGGCGCCAGGAGCTCCGGTGCCGTTACGAGCTGGCGAACGCCATGAGAATGATCTTCCTTGAAGATGTTGCCGTTTGCAGCCCACTTGTTCAGTGAGTTGATATCCAGTTTCGCGCATTGCGGCCGGACGCTCCATGTCACCTGAAGCGGCGAGCAGACTTCCTGGGTGTAGCTCGGTCCGGTGGTCGAGCCGGCAAAGCGCACCGGCTCGCCGGTTCCCGTCGGGAGCGCCTTGGCCTGATACAGGCCATCCACCTTGTTGCCCATGTAGGCAAAGTCCGTGAAGTCGAGGGCATCGGGATCGTTCACGACCAGAAAGACCTGGGCTTCCACGCGCAATTGCGGATTGGCGCAGCTGTCGGTCAGGCAAGACCCGAGCCCGGGTCCGGGGCCGGCTTCACAGGACGTGTAGACCCAGTGTACCTCGATCGTGTCGCCCGGCTTCACGCCGTGATAGGCGAGTTCGCCCGGGTCCTTGAGTTCCGCTTCTGTCAGTTGATCGGTTTCGTTGCACTGGAAACCGCCATCTTTGCCATCGCCGACAAAGACCGAAAAACCGGGGCCCTTGTGTTCGGCATTGGTGTGGGTGTGAATATCGCACAGGTTCATTTTCGAAGCGTCGGGCGCAAGCGTGAAGGTCCGGGGATTCGTTCCGGCCTTGCTCGATATGTCGCGTGGCGTTTGCGGTCCAAAACTGGTGCAAAGGGTTTCCGCGGTCGCGGCGGTGGCGAAAAGGCTGCAGGTGACTGCGAGCGCAAGTGTCTGCTTCGTCAACGGTCTCATGAAAAATGCTCCAAATCGAATTTTCGTTCGGCAAGTTAACACTGTTATATCCGATTGGTCCCTTTATCCTTGGGATATCAGTAAATAGAATCGAACCACCCCTTCAACCGCACATATTCCCGATCCCGTCATGCTGCTCTTTCTTGGTGCCGTTTTTTTTCTGCTGATCACGCCGGGTCCCGGCGTGTTGTCTACGGCCGGTGTCGGCTCCGGGTTCGGTGGCCGGGCGGGTTTGCGTTATGTCGCCGGGCTTTTCATCGGCACGAATATGGTCGCCCTTGCCGTGGTCAGCGGCCTGGCTGCCGTCATCTTTTCCGTTCCGATTGTCAGGGATATCCTGTTCTACGCCTCGGCCGCCTATCTCTTTTATCTCGCGCTCAAGATTGCCCTGTCCGGAACGCGGATTGCCTTTATTCATTCCGAGCGGGCGCCGGGTATCATAGGCGGCCTGGCGCTCCAGGCGATCAATCCCAAGGCCTATGCGGTCAATACGACGTTCTTTTCCGGGTTCAATTTCTATCCCGACAGTCTCGCGACGGAAACGGTCCTGAAATTCCTGGCGATCAATGCGATCTGGGTGCCGGTGCATTTGATCTGGCTGGGGGCGGGGATTTATCTCCATCGACTGGATCTGAGCGAGAGGGCGCATTTCGCCATCAATGTGCTGATGGCCCTGTCGATGCTCGCCGTCGTCGCACTCGCAGCCTATGCCCAGATGTAGGCCGGCACGCTGCCGAATTGTCAAAACTGCTGAATATTGAAGGAGGTAACCGTGTAAAAACCGGTTTCCCTTAAGTGATCGGCAACCGTTTTTTGATAGTTTCAATTTCGGTAGATTTCGGAGACGAGTAATGCACGCCCTGGCGCACCTTCAGGATCAGGAAGATGTCACGGAAGAAGTCCTTGTGATCGACTTCGACAATCTTGCCTGCATCAAGGCCATAGTTTCGAATGTGAGCGAATGGGGCTGCAAGCTCATTGCCGACGATGTGAACGAACTGCGCAAGAATATCGGGATCCGCGTCGGCAACACGGGCAAGCTGACCAAGGCCCAGGTGACCGCGGTCAAGGGCAATGAGGCGGCGGTCGTCTTTCCGCGCGCGGATACCGGCACGGTTCAGGACAAGCGCCGCGAGCGGCGCAACAAGGTGTCCATTCCGGTCAAGATCGCCGACAAGGAAGGCATTACCGAAATTTCCGGAACGATCGTGGACGCAGGCCAGAACGGTTGCCGGGTGAGCGCAAAGGGGCTTAAATCCCTGCCCGATGAAGTCATGCTCACCATCAAGAAGTTCGACAAGCCGGTCGCGGGCGAGTTCGTCTGGCGCAACGACAATTCTGCAGGCCTGCGCCTCGTATGGGAAACCGTGGAAGCAGCCGGTTAGGCCGGTTCGATTACTTGCCGAGTGCCGCCGCCGCGCGCGCCAGCCGTTCGATTTCATCCCACTGCTCGGCCATGATCATTTCGGCCGTCGCGACCCAGGACCCGCCGACACAGATGACATTCGGCAGGTCAAGATAGGTCTTCGCCTTTTCCGGCGTGATGCCACCGGTCGGGCAGAATTTTATCGCGCTCAACGGCGAGGACAGGGATTTCAGATAGGCAGCGCCTCCAGCCTGTTCGGCAGGGAAGAATTTCAGCCGGCTGTATCCACGTTCCATCAGACGCATCACTTCCGAGGCCGTCGCCGCCCCCGGTAACAACGGCACGTCGTAGTGTGCCGCGGCATCGACCAGGGCGTCGGTCGCTCCGGGCGACACGACGAACTGGGATCCGGCGGCAACCACATCGGCATACTGGCCTGCGTTGAGCACTGTGCCCGCGCCGACGATCGCATCGCCGACATGTTCCCGGATGGCGTCGATGGCTTCAAGCGCGTGCGCGGTCCTGAGCGTGATTTCCAGGACTTTCAGTCCGCCTTGCACCAGTGCCTTTGCCATAGGGACCGCTCTTTTCGGGTCTTCGATGATCAGGACCGGAATGACCGGAGCCGCGCTCATGATGGCATCCAGTCGTTCGGTGTTCTGGGACATTAATCGGATCTCCTCAAAGGGCTGTTCAGCTATCGTCTGTTTTTAGGCGCCAAACACATGTGCGCCCGCATCCGCTGTTCCGACATTGGCGCGGAAGGCGGCGAAGAGGTCGCGGCCGACACCGGCCTGATGGGCACTCAGGTCCTGGGTTGCCGGTTCGCGCGCGGCGAATTCCGCCGCGTCGACCAGAACTTCCAGGGCGCCCGTTACGGCGTTGATGCGGATCATGTCGCCGTCGCGGACCTTTGCGATCGCGCCGCCGTCGGCGGCTTCCGGCGTCACATGGATCGCCGCCGGCACCTTGCCGGAAGCGCCCGACATGCGACCGTCGGTGATGAGCGCCACCTTGTGGCCGCGGTCCTGCAGGATGCCGAGGGAGGGGGTAAGCTTGTGCAGTTCCGGCATGCCGCAAGCCTTCGGCCCCATAAAGCGGACCACTGCGGCGATATCGCCGTTGAATTCCTTGCGGGAAAAGGCGGCCAGGAAGTCTTCCTGGGAGTGGAACACGCGGGCGGGCGCCTCGATCACGTGGCGCTCCTTGGCGACGGCGGAAATCTTGATCACCGCCTTGCCGATATTGCCGGTCAGCATCTTCAGGCCGCCGGTCGGCTGGAACGCCTTGTCCAGCGGTGCCAGAACGGTTTCATCGCCGGAGGTTTCGGGCACCGGCTCGCGCCGGACGGTGCCGTCGGCGTCGAGTTTGGCTTCGACCGTGTAGCCGGAAAGATCTGTGCCATGGACCGTTTTGACGTCCTGGTGCAGGTAGCCGTCGGAAAGCAGTTCCCGGATCAGGAATCCCAGGCCGCCGGCGGCCTGGAAATGGTTCACGTCCGACTTGCCGTTCGGATAGACGCGGGCCAGAAGCGGGACCACGTCGGAAAGGTCGGAAATGTCGTCCCAGGTCAGCCGGATACCGGCGGTCGCTGCCATGGCGACCAGATGCATGGTGTGGTTGGTGGAGCCGCCGGTGGCATGGAGGCCGACCACACCATTCACGATGGCCTTCTCGTCGATCACTTCGCCGACGGGCGTGAACTCGTTGCCGAGTGCCGTGATGGCCAGCGCCCGTTTCGCGGCTTCGCGGGTCAGGGCGTCGCGCAAGGGGGTGCCCGGATTGACGAAGGAGGCGCCGGGCATGTGCAGCCCCATGATTTCCATCAGCATCTGGTTGGAATTGGCGGTGCCGTAGAAGGTGCAGGTGCCCGGGCCGTGGTAGGCCTTGGACTCCGATTCAAGAAGCGCGTCCCGACCGACCTTGCCTTCGGCATAGAGCTGACGGATCTTTGCCTTTTCGTCGTTGGAAATGCCGGTCGTCATCGGGCCGGCGGGAATGAAGACCACCGGCAGATGGCCGAAGGAGAGGGCGGAAATCACCAGCCCCGGCACGATCTTGTCGCAGATGCCCAAGAAAACCGCGGCGTCGAACATCTGGTGCGACAGGCCGACGGCGGCGGCCATGGCGATCACGTCGCGGGAAAACAGGGACAGTTCCATGCCGTCCTGGCCCTGGGTAACGCCGTCGCACATGGCCGGCACGCCGCCGGCGACCTGGGCGACCGCGCCCACTTCATGGGCTGCCTGTCGGATCAGGTCGGGAAAGTGCTCGTAAGGCTGATGGGCCGACAGCATGTCGTTATAGGCGGTGATGATGCCGAGGTTCGGCACCACATCGCCGGAAAGCGCCTGCTTGTCGGAAACACCGCAGGCCGCAAAACCGTGGGCAAGATTGCCGCAGGACAGGCGGGAGCGGTGCGGTCCCTTGTCGGCGGCGGCGCGGATCCGGTCCAGGTATCGGGACCGGCCGTCATGGCTGCGTTTAACGATGCGTTCGGTGACTTCGCCGACGCGGGCTTGGATGGTCGTCATGGCTGGTTCCTCGATCGCGTGTTCAAAAGATTCGGACCGGACAGCTCAAAGTCCGTCTTCGGCCCAGGTGCGGCCGTCCCGTTCCACCAGGGCGATGGAGGCCGACGGACCCCAGGTGCCGGCGGTGTAGCCGCGCGGCTTGTCCTTGGAATTTGCCCAAGCCTCCAGGATCGGATCGACCCAGCCCCAGGCTGCATCCACTTCGTCGCGGCGCATGAAAAGGGTCTGGTTGCCGCGGATCACGTCCATGATCAGTCGTTCATAGGCATCCGGATTGCGTATCTTGAAAGCTTCCGCAAAGCTCATGTCCAGGGGAACCTGGCGCAGACGCATGCCGCCCGGACCCGGGTCCTTGATCATGACCTTCATCTGCACGCCTTCATCCGGCTGCAGGCGGATGATCAGCCGGTTGGCGGATATGGTACCAGCTTCCTCATCGAAGATCGAATGGGGGATCGGCCGGAACTGGACCACGATCTCCGACACGCGCTGGGCAAGGCGTTTGCCGGTGCGCAGATAGAAGGGAACGCCCGCCCAGCGCCAGTTGGCGATTTCCGCCTTCAGCGCGACGAAGGTTTCCGTGGTGCTGGTCTCATTGCCGAGTTCCTCCAGATATCCCGGCACCGCCCCGCCTGCGGAGGCGCCCGCCCGGTACTGGCCGCGGACCGTGACCTTGTCCATATTCTGTTCGCTGATCGGGGCGAGGGCCTTGAGGACTTTCAGCTTCTCGTCACGGACGCTGTCGGCATCCATGGATTCCGGCGGCTCCATGGCCACGAGGCAGAGCAACTGGAGAATATGGTTCTGGACCATGTCGCGCAGGGCGCCGGCGGTATCGTAATAGCCGGCGCGTCCGCCGACACCGAGGGATTCGGCGACGGTGATCTGGACATGGTCGATGTGAGCGGCGTTCCAAAGCGGCTCGAACAGGGCGTTGGCAAATCGCAGTGCCATCAGGTTCTGCACCGTTTCCTTGCCCAGGTAATGGTCGATACGGAAGATCTGATGTTCGTCGAAGACGGCACCGACGGTATCGTTCAGGATCTTGGCGGATGCGCCGTCCTTGCCGATCGGCTTTTCGATCACGACCCGTGTATGGTCGGTGACGAGCCCGGCCTTGCCGATCTTTTCGCAGATGGTGCCGAAAAGATCCGGGCCAACCGCGAGATAAAAGGCGCGGATCACGTCGGGCCGCTCGTTCAGGATCTTCTTCAGCTCGTCGAAACCCACGCCGCTGCCGATGTCGATCTTCACGTAGTAGATGCGGTCCAGGAAGCGGTCGAGATGGGCCTCGTCGATCTCGGACACGTGTTCCTTCAGCGCCAGGCTGGCCCATTCGCGGTAGTCTTCGTGGGAATAGTCGCGGCGGGCGCTGCAGACGATGCGCGCATTCTCCGGCATCTGGCCGTCGCAATCGCGGTGGTAAAGGGCGGGGATCAGTTTGCGGTGGGCGAGATCGCCCGAGGCCCCGAAGACCACGAGGTCGAAATCGTCGACTTCCAGGAAACGTGCCACCATGAAAAGAACCCCAATCCTGATATATTCGACTGCGTTTTAAATCGATTTAATTTTCTTGTCAGCAACTGTTTTCAAACCGGAGGACGTCGTCCCGCGAGGGCAGGTCCGCGCCCTGTCTGGTGCAGGTCAGCGCGGAAGCGTTGACCGCCTTCAAGACAATCTCATGCAGTGCAGCATGGTCAAGTCCCTCAAGGGCCTCCCGGCCGGTGATATCACGCGAAACCAGTCCTGACAGCAGGGCGGCCTGGAAGGTGTCGCCCGCTCCGACGGTGTCGATGACGGTGACGGTCCGGCCGGAGACTTCGACATGAAGATCCCCGGCGAAGGCTTCCGCGCCCTTTGCGCCGGCGGTAACGATGACCAGCATCGCGCCCAAATCGAGCCAGCGCCGGGCGATGTCGGCGGGCGCGCGATCCGGGTAGATCAGGGCCAGGTCCTCGTCGCTGACCTTGATGATGTCGGCCAGGGCGGCAATGTCTTCCGTGTTTTCCCGCCAGCGGCAAAGGTCGGCGACGACCGTCGGGCGGATGTTCGGGTCGAAGGCGATCAGGCAATTCGCCTTTTGCTGGCCTATCAGCGTCTTCAGGGCCGAAGCGACCGGTTCGACGAGGGCCGAATAGGAGCCGATGTGCAGGATGGAAAGATCGGGGATTCCTTCGGGAAGGTCGGCAACCGTGACCATGCGGTCGGCGGCGCCGTCTCCGTAGAAGGTATAGGCCGGGTGGCCGTTCGCGTCCTTTTGTACAACGCTGAGGGTCGTCAGCGCCTCCGGACGGCAGACATGGCGGGTCTCGACACCTTCCGATCTGAGCCGGCCGATCAGTTTCTCACCGAGCAGATCTTTGGAGATGCCGCCGAAAAAGGCGACGTCCTCGCCAAGCCGGGCCAGGCCGATCGCCACATTGAAGGGCGATCCGCCCACATAGGCGTCGAAAGCCACGGGATCTTCAGCAAGGTCGGAGGCGAACATGTCGAACAGCGCTTCGCCGCAAATCAGTATCATCGGTTTCTTCCAGAATTGCGGACCGGCACTCGTTTGAAGAGGCCGGTCCGCCGGGAGGGGGCTTTCGGACCGGTTATGCCGCAAGCTCTTCAGGGGGATCCATGGCCCCGGTCATGATGGCGACCGCATCCGCCATGGAAAAATCCCGCGGCTTGATGACAGCCGCGCGTTTTCCGAGCCGGTGAATGTGAATGCGGTCGGCCACCTCAAAGACGTGGGGCATATTATGGCTTATGAGGATGATGGGGAGCCCACGCGCTTTCACGTCCTTGATCAGTTCGAGCACACGGCGGCTTTCCTTGACGCCGAGTGCCGCGGTCGGTTCGTCCATGATGACCACCTTCGAACCGAAGGCGGCGGCGCGTGCGACGGCGACACCCTGGCGCTGGCCGCCGGACAGGGTTTCGACCGCCTGATTGATGTTCTGGATCGTCATCAGACCGAGTTCGGAGAGCTTTTCACGGGCCAGCTCTTCCATTTTCCGGCGGTCGAGCTGGCGCAGCCACTTGCCCCTGAAACCGGGTTTGCGGATCTCGCGGCCCATGAACATGTTGTCGGCGATGGAGAGCGCCGGCGACATGGCAAGCGTTTGGTACACGGTTTCGATGCCGGCCTCGCGGGCCTGGATCGGTGACGTGAACTGGATCTGCTTGCCGTTCAGGTGGATTTCACCTTCATCGGGAACGACCGCGCCGGAAATCGCCTTGATCAGGGTGCTCTTGCCGGCACCGTTGTCGCCGATCACGGCAAGGATCTCTCCCGGCATCAGATCGAAATCGCAATGATCGAGGGCGGTTACGCGGCCGTAGCGCTTGACGAGATTGCGGCCTTTGAGAAGAGGTTCCATCAGACTGCCACCTTTCTGATCCACTGGTCCACGGCGACGGCGGCGATGATGAGCACGCCGATGAGCAGATAGGTCCATTGCGCGTCGGCACCGAGCAGACGCAGGCCGAGGGTGAAGACGCCGACGATCAGGGCGCCGAACAGGGTTCCGAGGATCGAGCCCCGGCCGCCGAAGAGGGAGATCCCGCCGATCACGACCGCGGTAATGGATTCGATGTTCGCCAGCTGGCCCGAGGTCGGCGACACGGAGCCGATGCGCCCGATCAGGGCCCAGCCGGCAAAGGCGCAGATCAGGCCGGACAGCACGTAAACGGAGATCAGGGTCTTCCTGACCTGAACGCCTGATAGGGCGGCCGCTTCCGGATCGTCGCCGACGGCATAGACATGGCGGCCCCAGGCAGTGTGGCGCAGGCAATAAGCCAGCACGATGACCAGCAGTACCATGAAGATCACGCCATAGGTGAAGATCGCGCCGCCGACGGTGACCTTGTTGCCGAAGAAATGCAGCAGGGGCGCCTGTTCGGCGATTTCCTGGGCGCGGATGGTTTCGTTCGCGGAATAGAGGAAATTGGTCGCCAGCACGATCTGCCACATGCCGAGGGTGACGATGAACGGCGGCAGCTTCATCGCGGCGACGAGCCAGCCGTTGATATAGCCGCAGATCGAGCCGCAAAGCAGACCGGCGAGGACGGCAAATGGAGCCGGTATTCCGTAGCGGAAGGCGAATTGCCCCATGACCACCGAGGACAGGACCATGATCGCGCCGACGGAAAGATCGATCCCGGCTGTCAGGATGACGAGGCTCTGGGCCGCGGCGACAATGCCGACGATCTGCACCTGCTGCAGGATCAGCGTCAGGGCGAAGGGAGAGAAGAACTTCGAGCCGAGCAGGATGCCGAAGACGAGCATGGACAATAGCAGCACGATCAGTGGCACCAGCGACGGCGTCATATGCAAAGCATGCTGAACCTTGTGCATCAGGCCGTGACGATGATCGTCGAAGGCGGCCACCTGCTGGGGGCTTGCCGCGGCAGCGGCCTCATAGGACGCCGGATTGGCGGCCGACTGGTTGTTCGAAGTCATCCCTTTATCCTCCCACGGACTTTTCTTCGTTTCTTGGAGCCTCTCCGGGCCCTTTGAACTCGAGGGCGGCTGAGCCGCCCCCAAGACGAGCTTGCCGTTTCCGGCGGGTTTCGATCAACCCCAGCAGAGCTTCGTGCCTTCGGCGGTGTCGATGGACGGTACGCCTTCGACCGGTTTATCGGTCACGAGCGCGACGCCGGTGTCGAAGAAGTCCTTGCCCGGGCTCGGCTCAGGCTTGGCGCCGCTCTTGGCGTATTCGGCAATGGCTTCGATGCCTTTTGAGGCCATCAGCAGCGGGTATTGCTGCGAGGTGGCGCCGATCACGCCGTCCTTGACATTGGCGACGCCGGGGCAGCCGCCGTCGACGGAAACGATCAGAACGTCGTTTGCACGGCCGATGGCCTTGAGCGCTTCATAGGCGCCGGCTGCGGCCGGTTCGTTGATGGTGTAGACCACGTTGATCATCGGGTCCTTGGCGAGCAGGTTTTCCATGGCCTTGCGGCCGCCTTCCTCGTTGCCGGCGGTCACGTCGTTGCCGACGATGCGCGGATCGGTTTCGTCGCCCCACTTGTTCGGATCGCCGAGGTCGATGCCGAAGCCCTGCAGGAAACCCTGGTCGCGCAGCACGCCAACGGTCGGCTGGCTTACGCCGAGGTCAAGCATGGCGATCTTGGCATTGGCCGCATCGGCGCCGAGCGCGGCCGCGGCCCATTTGCCGATCAGTTCGCCGGCCTTGAAGTTGTCGGTGGCGAAGGTGGCGTCGGCGGCATCGACCGGATCGAGCGGCGTGTCGAGGGCGATCACCAGCAGGCCCGCGTCGCGTGCCTGCTGAACCGACGAGACGATCGAGGAGGTATCGGAGGCGGTCAGAAGGATACCCTTTGCGCCGTCGGCGATGCAGGTCTCAATGGCCGCGACCTGGGTTTCATGGTCGCCGTCGATCTTGCCGGCGTAGGTCTTCAGGTCGATCCCGAGTTCCTGGGCCTTGGCCGATGCGCCTTCCTTCATCTTGACGAAGAAGGGATTGGTGTCGGTCTTGGTGATCAGGCAGGCGGAGATGTCTGCTGCCGCAGCGGGTGCAGCCGCCATGACCGCGAGGACGGAGCCTGTTGCGAGTAGCTTACGGATCATTTCGTTTCCTCCCTGGCCGTGTCTTGAATTGACGGTTCGGATTTGGCCAGTTCTGACCCGAACCGTATCTGTTATGGCCGTATTTTTTGGGCCGTATCTCTCAGGCCGGGACACCGGCCGCTTCGTTCCGGAATGCGGCCCCGGCGGATCCTCCGGGCCGGTTGCCGGTCAAAATCGCCGCGCGCGGCGAGAAGTTGAAAAACATCGGCAGGCTGGCGGCGCCGATCGCGCCTGCGTCCTGATGAAAGTTGCCGAACAGCAGATCGGGTGTGTTGCGGGCTTCGGGGGCGGCGTCCGCCAGTGCCGCGGCCAGCCCGTTCGTCAGCCGCTCGGCGAATGCGCCGTCGAGATCGCTGTCGATGATGACGAGCGGCATGTCGAGCAGGGCATAGGCGGCGCCGAGCGACGGCGTGAGCGCATCGATGCAGTCGGCCATCCATTCAGTAACCGCCGGGTCGTCGCGCTCGACTGCATACTGAAGATCCAGGCGGCTGAGCGACGCAAAATTCTCCGGCGACAGGTGGCGTGCAAGCGACACCAGCGAGGCGCGGGTCAGAAGCAGATCCCATTGCTTCTTCGGCTCCGGCGCCGTCGACAGCCTGCTCGGCGGGACGGGCATCATGGCGACGTCGCCCGCATTGCCGGTGACGCCGCGCACGACGTCGCCGGACAGGATCAGGCCGCCGCCGATTGCCGGGCCGAGGAAGAGATAGAGGAAGTTGTCGTGCTCCCGGCCGTGGCCGTAGAAGAGCTCCGCGACTGCCGCCGCCGTGCCGTCGTTCTCGTGAAACACCGGCAGGTCGGTGGCGTCATGCAACGCTTCGGTGATGTCGAAATCGTCCCACTCTCGGAAACTGGCCGGCGGCAGGCCGAGTTCATGGAGCCAGGCACCCAGGTTGAAGGGCTGGGCAACGCCGATCCCGGCAATGCGGTCCTGTTCGTCTTCGCTCAGCAGAGACTTGAGGTTGTCGAGGTCGCTGCGGATGATTTCCAGGGCCTTGGCGGGCGGCGGCAGGATCATGTCGTGGCCGCGGCGGCCGATGACCTTGCCCTCGAAATCGAGCAGGACGACTTCCAGATTGGTGCGGTCGATCCGTACGCCGAAGCCGAAGGCGCCGCGCGGGGCGAGTTTCAGGAGGGTCGCCGGTTGACCGCGGCCGCCGGCATGGCGCTTGCCGCTTTCGGCGATCAGTCCGTCATCGATCAGGGTCTGGATGATGCCGCCGACAGCCGCATTGGTCAGTTTCGTCGAGCGGGCGAGGTCGGCCTTGGACGCGCTGCCGGCGCGGCGAAGCATCAGCAGAACGATGCGCTCGTTGTACTGGCGCAGTTGTGCGGAGTTCGATCCGCGCCCGCTTTGACCGCGCTTGTTCAAGGCCTGTTCCTCCCGGACACCGCCTGCCGGCGGTGAATTTCAGTTCGGCGTTATTAATTATTCTTGATTTAATTATTCGTAATCCGCTGTTTTCTGTCAATTTAAAAAGCTGCTTCTCCTTCAGATCTTTTTAATGCAATGCGATAAGGTATTGTAAAATATTGTTTTCGCTGCGTCAGATTTTATGGCGGTTTCGCTTGAAATCCAGTGTTCAGACAGATGAATCGCCTCGAAGGCGACGTTTTGGACCGGTTGAAAGGCTTTTTCTTCAAAGCGGTCCGAAGGGCGCGCGGCGGCGTTGTCGGCACAGCGGATCCTCCGATAGAGTGGTGCGAAACGAAGCTGCGGCTTCCCGATTCTCTGGAGACACTCATGGCCGCCGATATGGACCATTCAAGCGATTTCCTGGCACGGGCGATTGCCGCGGGATCCGGCGAAGAACCTGCCGATCTCGTCATCAAGAATGCCCGGATTTTCAGCGTTCTGGACGGCTCGCTCACGGAAAGCGACATCGCCGTCGTCGGCGACCGGATCGTCGGAACCTATGGCAGCTACGAGGCTGCCAGAACGGTCGATGCGGGCGGGCGCGTCGTGGCGCCGGGTTTCATCGACACCCATCTGCATGTGGAATCCTCCCTGGTCACGCCGTTCGAGTTCGACCGTTGCGTGCTGCCTCACGGGGTGACGACCGCGATCTGCGATCCGCATGAGATCGCCAATGTGCTCGGCAGCGAAGGCATCCGCTATTTCCTGGACAGTTCCCTGGAAACGGTCATGGATCTCAGGGTCAACCTGTCCTCCTGCGTTCCCGCGACCGCCTTCGAGACCTCGGGTGCCTGCCTGGAAATCGAGGACCTGTTGCCCTTCAAGGACCATCCCAAGGTGATCGGCCTGGCGGAGTTCATGAATTTCCCCGGCGTGCTGGCGCGAGACCCGAAGGTGCTGGCGAAGCTCGCGGCCTTTCAGGACGGTCATATAGACGGCCATGCGCCGCTTCTGTCGGGGCTTGCGCTCAACGGCTATCTGGCGGCCGGCATCCGTACCGACCATGAGGCGACGACGGCGGAAGAGGCTCTGGAAAAGCTTTCCAAGGGCATGAACGTCCTGATCCGCGAGGGCTCGGTCTCCAAGGACCTGGAAGCGCTTTACCCGATCCTGCAACCGGATGTGTCCGCGTTCGTCGCGCTGTGCACCGACGACCGCAATCCGCTCGATATTGCCGAGGAGGGCCATCTCGACAGCATGATCCGGCGGCTGATCGCCAAGGGTATCCGGCCGTTGGATGCCTACCGGGCGGCAAGCTGGTCGGCGGCCAATGCCTTCGGGCTGAAGGACCGGGGCCTGATCGCTCCGGGCCGCCGGGCCGATCTGGTGCTGCTCGACGATTTCGAGGATTGCCGGGTGGCGTCGGTCGTCAGCGGTGGACGACCGGTAACGGACGAGCTGTATGACCGGCGGAAAATCGTTGCCCCGGTCGGACTGACGAGTGTGAAAGCCGATCCGGTGCAGGCGACCTCCTTCGAAATCCGGGCCGCGAACCGCGAGGGCGATGTCATCGGCGTGGTGCCGGGGCGAATCATCACCGAGCATCTCAAGCATGCGCTGCCGGTCGAAAACGGACAGGCGCAGATCGATCTCGATGCGGATGTCCTGAAGGTCGCCGTCGTCGAGCGGCACAAGGGGACCGGCAATATCGGCAAGGGCTTCGTCAAGGGGTTCGGCATGAAGGCGGGCGCCATCGCGTCTTCCGTCGGCCATGACAGCCATAATATCTGCGTCGTCGGCGCCAGCGAACAGGCGATGGCCCATGCGGTCAACCGCGTCATCGCGCTCCACGGCGGTTTCGTCGTTGCCGGTGATGAGGGCGTTCGCGCCGAACTGGCGCTGCCGCTTGCGGGACTGATGAGCCTCGAGCCCTTCGAGACGGTGCGCCATGCGCTGGAAGACCTGCGCCATGCGGCAAAGGATCTCGGCTGCACGTTGCCGGAACCCTTCCTCCAGGTCGCCTTCCTGCCGCTGCCGGTCATCCCTCATTTGAAGATCACCGATTTCGGGATGTTCGACGTGGACAAGTTCGAGCTGATAGAGCCGGCATGATCCTGACCCTTGCCGTTTCCGGATACCGCTCGCTGCGTAATCTGGTCCTGCCGCTCGACCGGATCACGGTGATCACCGGTCCGAACGGCAGCGGCAAGTCGAGCCTCTACCGCGCCATACGCCTGCTCGGCGATGTGGCTCAGGGACAGGCGATCGCGTCGCTGGCGCGGGAAGGCGGGTTGCAGTCGACGCTTTGGGCCGGCCCGGAAACCGTCTCAAGGGCCATGAAGCTTGGAGAGGTGCCCATACAGGGCGCCCGCCGCCAGGATGTGGTCAGCCTGAAACTCGGGTTTGCCGACGAGGATTATGGCTGTGCCATCGACCTCGGTCTGCCCGTTGCCGACAGCACGTCGTTCTTCAATCACGATCCGGAAATCAAGGCGGAGGTGCTCTGGGCCGGTGAGGCCCTGCGGCGCTCCAACGAGATCGCCGCCCGGTCCGGGCCGTCCGTTCGGGTTCTGAACCAGGCCGGACACCGGGTGCCGGTGATGCAGACCCTGGCAAGCTTCGACAGCATGATGACCCATGCGGCAGATCCGCAGAATGCGCTGGAATTGCTCGTCATGCGCGACCGCATGCGCGGCTGGCGGTTCTACGACCATTTGCGCACCGATGTGGAGGCCCCTGCACGGATGCCGCGGGTGGGAACCCGGACGACGGCCCTGTCCGCCGATGGCGGCGATCTGGCGGCGGCCCTGCGCACCATCCAGGAAATCGGCGATCCGGAGTTGCTCGCGGAGTCCATTGACGATGCCTTCCCGGGCTCGGAGATCGAAATCCAGGTAACGGACGGGCTGTTTGAGGTGCTGATGTTTCAGCGTGGCCTTCTCAGGCCGCTGCGGACCAGCGAACTGTCCGACGGGACGCTGCGCTACCTGCTTCTGACCGCCCTGCTGCTGACGCCGCGCCCGCCACCACTGCTGGTGCTCAACGAGCCGGAAACCAGCCTGCATCCGAAACTGCTGGACCCGCTTGCCCGGCTGATTGCCAGGGCTGCGGAAAAGACCCAGATCATTCTGGTCTCCCATGCCCGGGACCTTGTGGAACCGATCTCCGGCCTTTCCGGCTGTCTGCGATACGAGTTGCGCAAGGAATTGGGCGAAACGGTTACCGATGTGGTGGACATGCCTGCCTGGAACTGGCCGGCGCGATAGAGGGCCGGGCGGCCCGGCGAACGTCAACTCCGTAGACATCCTCTCCGCTGACGTTCGGTCATGAGTTGACGTCTACGGAAGGTTGTGTCCATTTCAAATGCACGGCGGGTAAGTCAGCGTTCGTGGGGCTGACAGCAGCGGACCGGCATGGGGGAAACGGCAGGGAGGCCGTTCATAGGCCCTTCGCATATGTCTTTCGCGGCTCCGCGGGTGTAAGAATAAGAAAGATCTGGAGTAGGCAATGACGACTGTGGAGGAGTGGAGGAGCGCGTTCAGGCCTCGTCCGGTACACGACTATCTGGAGGACACGGTTCGGCAATTCGGAGACCGGCCGGCGATCGATTTCCTGGGCCGTATGTGGAGCTATGCGGAACTGGGCGCGCTGGTCGACAAGACCGCGGCCGGTCTGCAGGCGATCGGAGTAAAGCCCGGCGTTCACGTGGGCCTGTGTCTTCCCAACACCCCCTACTACACCGTTTTTTATTTCGCGATCCTGAAGATCGGCGGCACGGTGGTCAATTTCAACCCGCTCTACGTCAAGCGGGAGATCGAATTCCAGGCCCGGGACGCGGATGTGAAGATCATGGTCACGCTCGACCTGAAGATGATCTTCGATACGGTTGAGGCGGTGCGCACCGAAGGTGTGCTCGACAAGATCATCGTCTGCTCCATGTCGTCCTGCCTGCCGACGGTCAAGAGCATCGCCTTCAAACTGCTGAAACGCAAGGAAGTGGCCGAGATTCCGGACGGTCCGACACATATCCGGTTTGAGGACCTGACGAAGGGGGCAGACCGGCCGAAGCCGGTCGAAATCGACCCGGATACGGCAATCGCCGTTCTGCAGTATACCGGCGGCACGACCGGGGTCCCCAAGGGGGCAATGCTGACCCACCGCAATCTGTCCGCCAATATGGAGCAGATGCGCTGCGTCTTTCAGATGGCGAAAACGGGCGAGGAGAAGCTGCTTTGCGTTCTGCCCTTTTTCCATGTCTTTGCCATGACCGCCGCGCAGAACCTGTCCGTCATTCTGGGCGCGGAAATGGTGCTGCAGCCGAAGTTCGAGCTGAAATCGCTGTTGAATGTGATCGCCCGCAAGAAGGTGACCCTGTTTCCGGGCGTGCCGACGCTCTACACCGCAATCAACAACTCGCCTTTGACCCCCAAATACGATCTCAGCAGCGTGCGGGTGTGTATTTCCGGCGGAGCGCCGCTGCCGGTGGAGGTCAAGCAGAGGTTCGAGGCGCTGACCGGGTGTATTCTGGCTGAGGGTTACGGGCTCACCGAGACCTCGCCGGTTGCCGCGGTCAACCCGCTCGACGGGACGGGCAAGACCGGATCCATCGGCACTCTGGTGCCCGGAACGAAGGCGCGGTTCTGCAGTATCGAGGACCGCACCAGGGTTCTGCCCGACGGAGAAAAAGGCGAACTTTGCCTTCAGGGACCGCAGGTCATGAAAGGCTACTGGAAGCGCCCGGATGCCACCGAGGAGACCATCGAGGCGGACGGTTTTCTGCATACCGGCGATGTTGGCTATATCGATCCGGACGGGTTCATCTACCTGGTCGACCGGATCAAGGACCTGATCCTGTGCTCCGGCTACAACGTCTACCCTCGTGTCGTGGAAGAAGCGATCTATCTGCACGAGGCAGTGGCGGAAGTGATCGTGATCGGTATTCCGGATGCCTATCGGGGCCAGTCGCCGAAAGCGTTCGTCAAGCTCAAGGACGGGTATGACCTGAGCGAAGATGAACTGGCGACGTTTCTCAAGGGGCAGCTTTCCGCGATCGAACTTCCGCGGGCGTATGAATTCCGCACCGAGCTGCCCAAGACGATGGTCGGCAAATTGTCGAAAAAGGAACTCGTGGAAGAGGAAATGGCAAAGCGGGCCGATAACGCGAACTGATGCGCGGCGGTCTGTCGCCAATGGGTTGTTTTCCATGCGGCTTCTCGCTACCGATTATAAAAAAACCAGTGAGCGAAAAAGATGTTGCAGGATCTGCCGCCCTATCTGACCACCCGGGAGCTTGCCGACCTGATCCGGGTCAAGGAACGCAAGGTTTACGATCTGGCCGCGGCCGGCGAGGTGCCCCACAGCCGGGCTACCGGGAAACTGCTCTTTCCGCGCGACGCGGTGCTTGCCTGGATCGACCGGGCCGGAGATGCGGCCGACGAGGGACACGAGCGCCCCGCTGTCGTTCTCGGCAGCCATGATCTGCTTCTCGAATGGGCCTTGCGTGAATCCGGTTGCGGGCTTGCCAGTCTGTTCGACGGCTCGCTCGACGGCATCGAGCGTCTGGCCCGCAGGGAAGGGGTGGCCGCCGGTGTCCATGTTCCGGATATGGAAAACGATAACTGGAACATCGAAGCGGTCTCGAGCCAGTTTGCATTCAAGTCGGTCGTCCTGATCGAGTGGGCGAAGCGCCACAGGGGCTTCATCGTTCCGGCAGGCAATCCGGGACGGATCAACACGGTTGCCGACCTTGCAGGCAAGCGTCTGGCAAGACGGCAGCAGGCGGCTGGAACCCATGTTTTGTTGCAGAAACTGATCTCCGAAGCTGGCAACAATCTGGAGGCCGGCATCGTTGACGGACCGCTCGTGCGTGACGAGCGGGAGGCGGCACAGGCGGTCTTCGGCGGTGAGGCGGATGTTGCGTTCGGCCTCGAGAGTGCCGCGCGCCAGAGCCGGCTGGATTTCGTTCCGGTGTGTACCGAACGGTTCGATCTCGTCGTCCTGAGGCGGGAGTATTTCGAGCCTGCGTTCCAGAAACTGCTGGCCTTCGCGCGGAGCGAGGCTTTCGCGAACAAAGCCGAGCAGCTTGGCGGCTACGATATCTCTGACCTCGGCAAGGTGCACTTCAACGGTTACTGACGCGCCTTTGGAAAACTATCTGCATTGGAGACGGCATGGGCATCCATGATTTCATGGCGGCATATAAACGGGTCTGGGAAGGCCAGGACAAGCATGGGTTTGCCGCGCTATTCGTCGATGGCGGGCGCTACTGGAACACACCATTCCAGGTCCAGACAGGCGCAGAGGAACTGGCCGCCTATTGGGCCCGCATCGAGTTGCAGCGCGATATTGCCCTGACCTACGAAGTCCTTGCGGAGACGCCGAAAGGCGGGATTGCGCATTGGCATGTCAGCTATCAGGTCGCCTCGGAGGAATTGTTCCGGATCTGGGCGGCATCCACGGGGACGGGATTGCCGGACCGCAAGCCCGGCGATCCGCTGCCGCGACTGACGCTCGACGGCTTGCTCAAAGCCGAATTCGCGCCTGACGGCCGTGCAGAAGAAGTGCGCATCTGGTGGCATTCGATCGCGGATATGCCCTAGGCCGGGGACCGTAGAAACAAATATCCAGCTAGTTGTTGTAGCCGCGTCCTTCGGCGGCGCGGGCCAGTTGCCGGCCGCGCTTGGCTTCGCGGCGGACGGTGTAGAGCGAGGCGCCGATGATGATCGCGGCGCCCGCGAGTGTTGCGGCACTCGGCCAGTTCCCGAAAACGACGATGCCGATGACAGCGGCGTAGAGAAGCCTCGTGTAGTCGAGCGAGGCGATGGCGGTGGCTTCGCCGGACCGGAAGGCCTTGATGTTGCACATTTGAGAGGCCCAGGCGACGACGCCGACCATGATCAGGATACCCCATTGCTCAAGGGTCGGCGTGTGCCAGGTGTAGATGGCCGGGCCGATCATCAAGAGGCCGATCAGCAGGGCCTGGTAGGTCAGGATAGTTGTCGGCGAATCCGTTCGCGTCAGGATGCGCAGGATGATCATCACGATCCCGGCGCCGGCCGCGCCCAGGATGGCGAGCGCGGCATAGGGGTCGACGAAACCGGTCCCTTCAGGCCGAAGCATCAGCAGGACGCCGATGAAGCCCACGATGGTTGCGCCCCAGCGATGGATACCGACCTGCTCGCCCAGAAAGAAGATCGCGAAGATCGTGATGAAGAAGGTTTTCGAAAAGCCGAGCGCGGTCGCATCCGCCAGCGGCAGCTTGATGATTGCGGTAAAACCGCAGAGCATTGCGATGGTCGCAAAGATCACGCGCGCGATCTGCAGGTCGGGACGGTGGGTCTTGAGCGATGTCGGCAGACCCCGCAGGATCTTCGGCGCGACGATGACGACCATTACCAGCTGTCGGATGACCAGGATCTGGAACACCGACATGTTCTCACCTGCCATCTTGATGAAGGTCGCCATGATGGTGAACAGGAAAGCTGCCAGCAATATCCACAAGGCGCCAATGGTGTTAGGCGGCAGGTCGTCCCAGATTGGCAAGCCGAACCGAGAGCCGCGACTCGGGCTGTCGGCTGAATCGGGGGCGGATCTGTCCGCTGGCGCTTTGTCTGGCGCCTTGTCCATCATTGGTGTCCTTGTTGTTGACGCGGCGCATCGAGGGGCGGGAGTGTTCGAGTATGGCTCCGGATCATAACCGTTTTGAGTCGTTCGGAAAGGGGGCTGGCCAAATGCGGCCTGGACTTGGAATATAGGTCCGGATTTGTAATTGCCGCAGAAATGTCCGTAACGACGATCTGTCGGCCGAAGTGAATTCAGGACGAAGACCGAAGCTATCGGCAAGGGAGCGTGCCATGAGAAAAATCCAGAGCCAGGGCGTTCATCACATCACACTCGTCGGCGCGGACAGGCAGACGTCGATCGATTTCTGGGAGGGGCTTTTGGGCATGCCCTTCGTGTTCGAACAGCCCAATCTCGACAATGCCAATGAGAGCCATCTCTATTTCGATCCGGGCGACGGCCGGCTGATCACCATTTTCACAAACGAGGACCGCAAGCCGGACCCGCACAGGACCCCGACCGATGTCGGATGCGTGCATCACCTGGCGCTCTCGGTCTCGCAGGCGACGTTCAAACAGACGGTGGAGCGGCTCGACGAACGCGGGGTCCGTCACAGCGGGCCGAAAGATCGCGGCTTTATGGATTCCATTTATTTCGAGGATCCGCTCGGGTTTCTGATCGAGCTTGCGTCCTATCGTTTCGAACCGCCGTTCGGGGTCTCCTACGGGGAGGTGATGATCGAGGCGCATAACATCCGGGTCGCGCGTGGGGATTACAATATCGCCGAGGTCCATCTTGCCGACGCGATCGAAAACCTGACACGCTCGACGCGGCGCAGCCTGTCCGACGACCGGTCGCCCAAGAACCCCTATGGCAACGTTTGAGGGTCGAAGTCTCGGCAGACGGGCAGTCTCATGTCTGTCGCCGAGGTGCTGCGTCACATTGAAATGAAGATTTTATCGCTGAAGGAACATGTGTTTTTCGGCCGGTTGCAATCTGTTGAAACAACTAAACAAAAGGGTGTTTTTCGCGGAGCCTCGCAGGAGACAACAGTCCCTCGCATTGATTTTGCTTGAGTTTTTTCTTCAAGCGGCGGAAGCTGATGGTGTTGAAATACCGGGGAGGACTGAACATGTGTCAGATTTTTGCCGGGCAAGACCCAGCTGACTATGAACCGGAAACGCGCCGTCTCAGGCTCAATGGACAAAGCACCAGCATCAGACTGGAGCGGTCCTTTTGGCAGATTGTCGATGAAATCGCCGCCGCAGAGGGGCTGAGTACGCCGGCGTTCGTTTCGAAACTGCATTCGGAAGTGCTCGAATTGCATGGCGAAGCGCGGAACTTCACATCGCTTTTGCGGTGCGCCTGTATCGTGCGCGTCCGTCATACGATGGCGCCGATTGAAACAATCGCCGCAGAATAATTACGTGTAGTACTTTGATACTACCCACCCTTTGAAATATTCGGGCATTCTTCCCTCAGGATCGCAAAGACGGTCTGTTGGGAGGAAAAGTTGGCTAAAGTAATACATGCGATGTTTCGCGTGCTCGAAGAAGTGCGCTCTGTTGACTTTTACAGGAAAGCCTTTGGCCTGGAGGTCTCCGAGCGTCTCGATTTCGACAGCTTTACCCTGGTCTATCTGAAAAACTCTTCCGCTGATTTCGAGATAGAGCTCACCGTCAACAAGGGACGGGAGGAGCCTTATAACCTCGGAGACGGCTATGGGCACGTGGCCTTCTGTGTCGAGGATCTCGACAGCGAACATGCCCGGTTCGAAGCCGAAGGCCTTTCTCCCCGCAAAATCGTTGAATTTGAACGTGATGGTGCGTTGCTGGCCCGTTTCTTTTTCGTCCAGGACCCGGACGGATACCAGATCGAGGTGCTGCAGCGGCACGGCCGCTACTGGTAACCGCCATCGCGCGGAATGAGGGAGGAAGACATGAAAACTGCTCTGGATCGTCACAAGATGACGAGGAGGGACCTGCTTGCCCGCAGCGCGGCGATTGGCGGGGCCTTTGTCATCGGATCGGGGTTCGTCGCTGCGTCGACGGCCGCCTGGGCCATGGAGGTCGAATACATCAAGCCGGATACCATGGCGGCGCTGATCCAGATGTCGCGGGACATTTATCCTCACGATCACGTTGCGGACCAATTCTATGCGGCCGCCGTGAAGGGCTACGACAACGCCGATCAATCCCAGATGATCGAGGCGGGTATCGCGGCCCTGAACGCGGCGGCCGCCGGCAAGGGATATGCCGGCTATCTGGCGGCAGGATGGGAACGGGAGCGGGTGGACATTCTGCGCGCCCAGGAGGACAGCCCGTTCTTTCAGACCATCCGGGGCGGTCTCGTGACCGGTCTCTATAACCAGAAGGCCCTTTGGCCGCTGTTTGGCTACGAAGGCGAAAGCTACTCCAAGGGCGGCTACATCGATCGCGGCTTCAACGACATCGACTGGATCTGAGGGAGGGCGCGAACATGGCTGCAACATTTGATCTCAATGACGACAGCGTCGTCGTCGTCATCGGAACGGGCGCCGGCGGTGGCGTTCTGTCCAACGAACTGGCGCAGAAGGGTGTGAAGGTCGTCGCACTGGAGGCGGGCGGGCGTTATCTCCCCGACGACTACATCAACGACGAATGGGACAGTTTCGGTCAGCTTGCCTGGACCGATCCGCGAACGACCTCCGGGGACTGGCGCGTCGCGAAGGACTTTTCCGGCCTTCCGGCCTGGATCGTCAAGGCCGTCGGCGGCACGACGATCCACTGGGCAGGCGCATCGCTGCGCTTCCAGCCCCACGAATTCAAGACCAAGACGACATACGGGGACGTGCAGGGCGCGAACCTTCTCGACTGGCCCATCGATCTTGCCGAAATGGAGCCCTGGTATGAAAAAGCCGAGACCAAACTCGGCGTGACCCGCACCGGCGGGCGACCCGGGCTTCCCGGCAACAACAACTTCAAGGTCTTCGAGGCCGGCGCCAAGGCACTGGGCTACAAGGAAGTCCATACCGGCCGGATGGCGATCAACAGCGAGGACTACGACGACCGGATTTCCTGCCAGCAGACCGGCTTCTGTTTCCAGGGGTGCAAATGGGGCGCGAAATGGTCCGCCGCCTATACGGATATTCCGCGCGGTGAGGCGACCGGCAACCTGGAAGTCCGCGACCGCTGCCACGTGCTGAAAATCGAGCATGATGCATCCGGCAAGGTGACCGGTGTCGTCTATGCGGACAAGGACGGCAATCAGCAGATGCAGAAGGCGCGCCTTGTCTGCGTGGCGGGCAATTCCATCGAAAGCCCACGGCTGCTTCTGAATTCCGCGTCGAACATGTTCCCGGACGGCCTTGCCAATTCCTCCGGTCAGGTCGGGCGCAATTACATGCGCCACATGACCGGTTCGGTCTATGCGGCGTTCGACAAGCCGGTGCGCATGTGGCGGGGCACCACCATGGCCGGCATCATTCAGGACGAGGCCCGCTTCGATCCGTCGCGTGGGTTCGTCGGCGGTTACGAGTTGGAAACTCTGGCCCTCGGTCTGCCGTTCATGGCGGCGTTCCTGGATCCGGGCGCATGGGGGCGGGAATTCACGACCGCGCTCGATTCTTATGAAAACATGGCCGGGATGTGGATCGTGGGCGAGGACATGCCTCAGGAAACCAACCGGATCACGCTGAACCACGATGTGAAGGACAGTCACGGACTGCCGGTTCCGGACGTGCATTTCGACGATCACCCGAACGACATCGCCATGCGCAACCATGCCTACGCTCAAGGCCAGGCGATCTATGACGCGGTCGGGGCCACCCGAACGTTCCCGACGCCGCCCTATCCGTCGACGCACAATCTGGGAACCAACCGGATGTCGGCGAATGCCCGCGACGGGGTCGTCAACAAATGGGGGCAGACGCACGACATTCCGAACCTTTTCGTTTCTGACGGCAGCCAGTTCACGACCGGTGCCGCGGAGAATCCCACGCTGACGATCGTCGCTCTCGCCATCCGGCAGGCCGATCACATTGCGGGGGAAATGAGCAAGGGCAATCTCTAGGGCAGGGTGATTGAATCTGACAGCCGGCTGCATTGCATTTGCTTGAACCAGGGGTGGTCTTTCCAGAAAAGGCCGCCCCCAACGCACGTCAGGTGCGGCAAACTTGGGAGGAAATAATGAAAAGACTGCTTTTGGGAACGGCGAGCCTGCTCGCGGTAACGGCACTGGCACAGGCCCAGGCGCCGGTGCCGGAGAATCTGGAGAAACTGTCGAATTTCCAGACGACGGGCACATCGGAATTCACCTTCGTCGATCAGACCGGTGAATACGCGGACGGCATCAAGAAGACGCTGGAACGGATCAAGCTGCCGGACGGGTTCAAGATCGGCCTTTATGCGGTCGTGCCCGACGCGCGCCACATGGCGGTCGGCCCGCAGGGGATCGTGACCTTCGTCGGGACCCGCAAGGACAAGGTCTGGTCCGTCACCGACCGAAACAAGGACCGCGTGGCCGACGAGGTCAAGGATTTCGCGCCGTCGTTGAAGTTCGCGATCCCGAACGGGCCGTGTTTCTCCAAGGACGGGTTCCTCTATATCGCCGAACAGAACCGGGTCCTGGTCTATCCGGCGGCCGAGTTCTTCTATGAAAGCCCGGACGTGGCCGCCTTCAACGTGGTCAAGCAGGGCGAGCTGATCCCGCCGGCGGAAGAAAGCTACAACCACACCGCCCGCGTCTGCGACATCGGGCCGGACGGCAAGCTCTACATCGCCCTCGGTCAGCCGTTCAATGTGCCGGCCCCCGAAAAGCTGGACCTCTACAACAAGTGGGGCATCGGCGGCATCATCCGTCTGAACACCGATGGCACGGGCCGGGAAGTCTTCGCGACCGGCATCCGCAACTCCGTTGGTATGGATTTTGATCCGAACACCGGCGATCTCTGGTTTACGGATAACCAGGTCGACGGCATGGGGGACGATATCCCACCGGGTGAACTCAACCATGCGACCGCGGCCGGGCAGAACTTCGGCTTCCCGTGGTACGGCGGCGGCGATGTCCGCACCAACGAGTACAAGAACGACGAGCCGCCGGCGGATGTGGTGTTCCCGGCAGCCGAGCAGGTCGCTCATGCGGCCGACCTCGGCATGAAGTTCTACACCGGCAAGATGTTCCCGGCCAAATACCAGGGGGCTATCTTCTCCGCCCAGCACGGCTCATGGAACCGGACGACGCCTGTCGGTGCCCGTGTGATGGTGTCCTATGTCAACGAAGACGGGACCGCGACCAGCGAGCCTTTTGCCGAAGGCTGGATCGACGAGAACGGCGAATATCTCGGTCGTCCTGTCGACGTGGCCGAACTGCGTGACGGGTCTATCCTGGTGTCCGACGATCTGGCGGGGGCCATCTACCGGATCTGGTACGAGGGCAATTGATGCTGCGTAGCGTGATACTGGCTCTGGGCGGGGTTCTCCTCGCCCAGAGCGCTTTGGCGGATATGCCGGCCGGCGATCCGGCGGAAGGCCGCAAGAAAGCGACGATGTGCCGGACCTGTCACGGGATCGAGGGGCTGGCGAAGATCCCGATAGCCCCGAATATCGGCGGCGAGCCGGCCGCCTATATCACCCGGCAGTTGATCGCGTTCCGCTCAGGCGCGCGCACTCACGAAATGATGAGCGTCGTCGCCAAGTCGCTCGACGACCAGACGATCGCCGATGTGGCGGCCTGGTATGCGTTGCAGAAGGCATCGGCCACCCTGCCGGCTGGCAAGACGGACGCGCAGGCGCCGGAGACGTGCGTCGCCTGTCATGGAGCGGAGGGCATTGCGACAATGGAGGATGCGCCCAATCTCGCGGGCGAAACGGTGATGTATCTCGATACCCAGCTCAAGGCTTTCCGAAGCGGCAAGCGCACCCATGAGATCATGTCCGGGATCGCCGCGGACCTCAGCGATGACGACATCCGTAACCTCGCGGAATGGTATTCCGGGATCAAGTTGAAGATCGAAAAGGCAAACTAGGTTTTCCCATCTGATCCACAGGAATTGATGGCTCCCCCGCAGCCCAACCTGCCTTGGCGCACGCACGGAACAGAAAGGTTTTGTGCGTGTTCCAGGGTTCTTTTTTGATACGTCAGCTCCAGTTGAACAATCAGGGGCATCGGTGCCTGTTCGTGGCGTGTTTTTCTCCTTCCCAAGCGCCCCGATTATGTATTTATCATTCAGGTCTCGGGAGCGTTGGGTCAGGAACCGGTGCTTGATCCGACCTGAACAACGGGAACCGGAGCGCATGAAATCCGCTACAGGTAAAAAACAGCGGCCACCGGCAGATGTTATCGGCTGGCGTGAAATCGTTGCCCTCCCGGAGCTGGGTCTGCCTTCAATCCGCGCCAAGATCGATACCGGTGCGCGAACCTCTGCCTTGCATGCGGAGGACCAGGAGATCTACGATTGGGACGGAAGGACCTGGGTGCGCTTCCGTCTGCCCGGCTCGCGCTATCACCGCGATATGCAGGTGGAGGTGCCGGTTGCGGACGCCCGGGACATCAAGAATACGAGCGGTGTGCCTGAACAGCGGCTTGTCATTGAGACGTTGCTGATCCTCGGGCACCATCACTGGCATGTCGAAGTCTCCCTGGCCAACCGGGAGAATATGGGGTTCGACATGATCCTTGGACGCACGGCAGTTAGGGGCCGCAATGTCCTTGTCGACCCGGGCCGGTCCTTTCTGGCCGGAGAACCGGTGGTTCCTGGAACCAAGGCTTCAGGGTCCGACGCCTGAGATCGTATTTCGGCGGCTTTGAGGCCGGTGCCGATAGCATTTATCCCGATCGGAGATCACTTATGAAAATCGCAATGCTGGCGCGGAACGCGGATCTTTATTCTCACAAACGGCTCAAGCAAGCCGCCGAGGATCGGGGGCTGCAACTCGACATCATCAATACCTTGCGATGTTACATGAACATCGCCTCGCGCCGACCGGAGATCTATTACAACGGGGAGAAGCTCGTTGGTTATGATGCGGTTATCCCGCGTATCGGGGCTTCGATCACTTTTTACGGCCTGGCCATTCTGCGTCAGTTCGAGATGATGGGCGTCTATCCGCTCAACGAATCCGTCGCCATCGGACGGTCGCGGGACAAGTTGCGGTCCCTCCAGCTTCTGGCGCGTGACGGGATCGGCCTGCCGGTGACCACCTTCGCGCATGATCCGAAGATGACGGAAGAGGTCCTGAAGGTGGCGGGTGGCGCACCGGTGGTCATCAAGCTCCTGGAAGGCACTCAGGGCATCGGTGTCGTTCTTGCGGATACCGAACGCTCGGCAAAATCTGTGATCGAGGCCTTCCGCGGCGCCAATGTGAACATCCTCGTCCAGGAGTTCATCAAGGAGGCGGGCGGTACCGATATTCGCGCCCTCGTCGTGGGCGGCAAGGTCATCGCGTCCATGAAGCGGACCGGCGCGGAAGGCGAATTCCGCTCCAACCTGCATCGCGGCGGCAGCGCGGCAGCGATCCGGATTTCCCCGGAAGAACGGTCGACGGCGATCCGCGCGGCGAAAGCCATGGGGCTCAATGTCTGCGGTGTCGACATGCTGCGGTCCAATCACGGACCGGTGGTGATGGAAGTGAATTCCTCTCCGGGTCTGGAAGGGGTGGAGAACGCGACCGGGATCGACGTTGCGGGCAAGATCATCGAATTCCTGATGAAACACGCCACCGCCGGGAAAACGAAAACCAAGGGCAAGGGCTAGGCCGTGGACGATCGCAGAGCCTTCGAGATCGGCAGTTTCAAGGTCGCCCCGGGGGCCCGCAAGACGGTGGACCTTCCGGTCAGCGTCCTTTCTGACCACACGCCGGTGAAAATGTCGGTTCATGTCATCCATGGCCGCCGTCCCGGGCCCGTGGTCTTCGTCAGTGCCGCCGTGCATGGGGACGAGGTGATCGGTGTCGAAATCGCGCGGCGGGTTCTGCGGGCGCCGAACCTTGATACGATCAAGGGCACCTTGCTGATTATCCCGATCGTGAACGCGTTCGGGTTTCACAGCCATTCCAGATACCTGCCCGACAGGCGCGATCTCAACCGCTCCTTTCCCGGCAGCGAGAAGGGATCCCTGGCCGGACGGCTGGCGAACCTGTTCATGACCGAGATCGTGTGCAAGGCCGACCTCGGCATCGATTTGCACTCGGCGGCGATCCACCGGACCAATCTGCCCCAGATCCGTGTTTCGCCGTCCAAGGATGATACCATGGCTCTCGCCGAAGCCTTCGGCGCGCCGGTGATCCTGACATCGAAGCTTCGGGAAGGCTCCCTGCGGGAGGCCGGTCAGAAAAAGGGTGTCGATATTCTGATTTACGAGGCCGGTGAAGGGCTTCGCTTCGACGAAATGGCGATCCGGGCCGGTGTGTCGGGAATTTTGCGCGTCCTGCGCAAGCTCGGCATGATTTCCGGCAAGGGCGTCACCAGGCCCAAAGTGGCATCGATCCGCACGTCGTCCAGTTCCTGGGTTCGGGCTCCCGCGGGCGGATTGCTCCGGCCTTTCAAGTCGACGGGAGAAGTCGTCGAGCGAGGCGACCTTTTGGGGATCGTCTCCGATCCGTTCGGCGAGGTGGAAAAGGAAATCATCGCTCCGGACGGCGGGTTGATCATAGGCCGGACCAATTTGCCGATCATCTATGAAGGAGACGGCCTGTTCCATATTGCCACGGTCCGAAAGCATCACGACCCTGAAGGAACGGTCGACAGCCTCGCGGCGCAACACATCGCCGATCCGCTCTTCGACGAGGATGAAATCATCTGAGGTCCATGCCTCGGAAATTTTGTTCCAGAGGATTGAAACTCCTTTGCTTCAGCCCTCTGGAACTGAACGGTGAGAGCCGTTAAGCTCCGCCCAAATCGTCGCCCTTCTCTCCCGAACACCTCCTCCCCCGGGCGGCCCAAATCACGTTATCAAGGACGTAGCCAGATGAACCAGATGGTCCCAGCCAAGTTCGGTATCGGCGCGCCGGTCCGGCGCAAGGAAGATGCAGCCCTGATCACCGGTCATGGCCATTTCACCGACGATTTCGCACCGGAAGGCTGCCTGCATGCCTATGTGCTGCGGTCTGCCATGGCGCATGCGAAGATTTCCCTGTCCGGCCTCGACGAGGCCCGTGCGTTTCCGGGCGTGTCGCTGATCCTGACGGCGGCGGACATCCAGGATCTGAAGACCATGCCGACCAAGGCGGTGATGAAACAGGTCGACGGGACCATGCACAAGTGCCCGCCCCAGCCGGTGCTGTGCGGCGACGAGGTGCGCTATGTGGGCGATGCGATCGCCTTCATCGTGGCCGAGAGCGTCAATACCGCGAAGTCCGCTGCCGAACTGATCGAGATCGATTACGAGCCGCTCGACGTCGTTGTCGGTATCGAAGATGCGCTCGCCGACGGTGCACCGCTGGTCTGGCCGGAATTCGGCACCAACAAGGCCTTCACGCTAGGTCACGGCGATGCGGACAAGTGCGCCGAAGCCTTCAAGAAGGCAGCTCATGTCACCAAGATCCGGATCGTCAACAACCGCCTTGTCGCCAACTACATGGAAGCCCGCGCCTGCATCGGCGAATACGATGCGGAGACGGAGCGCTACACGCTGACCTCCGGCACCCAGGGCGGTCATGGCACCCGTGACGTGATCTGCAGCGATATCCTCGGTATCGATCCGTCGCGCCTTCGGGTGGTGACCCCGGATGTGGGCGGTGGTTTCGGCACCAAGATCTTCGTCTACCGTGAGTATCCGCTCTGCCTCGTGGCCGCTGAGCGGCTCGGCAAGCCGGTGAAATGGACCGGTGAGCGCACGGAGCATTTCGTCACTGATGCTCATGGCCGGGATAATGTCACCACCGCTGAACTGGCAATGGACGAAAACCACAAGATCCTGGGTCTCAAGATCGACGTGTTAGCCTCCATGGGAGCCTATCTGCATCAGTTCGGTCCCTATATTCCCTATGTGGGCACGTCCATGTCGACCGGGCTCTACGATGTGCCGGCGCTCGCCGTGACGGCGACCGGGGTCTATGACAACACGGTTCCCACCGATGCCTACCGCGGGGCCGGCCGGCCGGAAGCCGCCTATCTGATCGAGCGGCTTATCGAAAAGGCCGGACTGGAAACCGGTCTGGGGTCCGCGGAAATCCGCCGCCGCAACTTCGTTCCGTCGGAAAAACTGCCTTACACGACTGCAACGGGCCGTCTTTACGACACGGGCGACTTCACCGGGCATATGGACAAGGCGATGGCGGAAGCCGACTGGGACGGCTTCAAGGCCCGCCAGGAGAAGAGCGCCGCGGAAGGCAAGTACCGGGGTATCGGCATGTGCTGCTATATCGAGGCTTGCGCCTTCCCGGGTGGTGAGGAAGCCACGGTCGAGCTCAACGACAACGGCACGGTCACGCTTCTGATCGGCACCCAGACGAACGGTCAGGGCCATGCAACCGCCTACGGCCAGGTGATCGCCGAAAAGCTCGGCCTCGACCTGGACCATATCGAGGTGATCCAGGGCGATACCGACCGGGTGCGCAAGGGCGGCGGTACGGGCGGGTCGCGCTCGATCCCGCTCGGTCTGCCATCGGTCAACGAGGCGTCCAAGATCCTGGTCCGGAAGATCAAGGAACAGGCCGCACAGCAGCTTGAAACGGGCACGGATGACCTTGAGCTCGTCGACGGCAATGTGCGCGTCGTCGGAACCGACCGTCAGGTCACCCTGGCGGAAGTCGCCGCACAGGCTTCGGAAAAGCTGTCCGGGCGCGACGAGGTCAAGCAGGCGGAAGCGACCTATCCGAACGGCACCCATATCGCCGAGGTGGAAGTCGATCCGGAAACCGGTGACGTGACGATCGAAACCTACGTCATCGTCGACGATTTCGGTGTAACCGTGAACCCGATCCTTCTGGAAGGTCAGGTCCACGGCGGTATTGCCCAGGCGATCAGCCAGGCCTTCTGCGAGAACACGGTCTATGACGAGGACGGCCAGCTCCTGACGGCCTCGCTCATGGACTACAAGCTGATCCGTGCGGCCGATCTTCCCTATTTCAACTTCCAGACAAAGAACGTGCCGTCGACGACCAACGCGCTCGGGATCAAGGGTGCGGGTGAGGCCGGCACCATCGGCGGCTGTGCTTCTGTCATGAATGCGCTGCAAATGGCGCTGCGCGACGGCGCCGGGGTCGCGCATATCGACATGCCGGCAACGCCGCTGCGCATCTGGGAAGCGATCCAGGCTGCGAAGGGCTGATCGCCGTTTTTCCGGCAATGTTCTGAGGGCGGCCTGGTGCCGCCCTTTTTTTGGCCGGCAGATGGTTTGAAAGACCGGAAACGCCAACCCAGCCATATCCCTGCGAGGTATGGAGACGGCGTTTCGAAAAGTATTGTCCGCAAGGGCACATACGGTCTGTTAGGACATATGTGCTAGAGAATTCGCAATGCGTGCGGGAGGCGCCAAATCGAGTAATCCGGATCCGACTGGAAAGTCGTATGTTTTCTGTACTGTCAAGTATTGCGGTTGAGCACGAGTATCGTTTCATCGGTTTTGCCGCGATTGTTTGCGTCGTCGGCTCCTTCCTTACCATGAGCCTCTTTTCCAGGATCAGGAGCTGCGCCGGATCCCGCCGGTATCTCTGGCTGTTGCTGGCCGGGCTGGTGGGCGGCAGCACGATCTGGACCACCCACTTTGCTGCCATGCTCGGCTACTTCGTGCCCTTCGGGCGGACGTTCGAGCCGGCTTTGACCCTGTTGTCCCTGGCAGTCGCCATCGGTTCCACAAGCTTCAGCTTCTTCGTCGCCAGCCGGTCGGACAATCGGTTGATGATCGGGTTTGGGGGGCTTCTGTTCGGTCTCGGTTCGGCCGCCATGCATTACATCGGTATGTCGGCTTATCTGGTTCCGGGATTTATCCGGTGGGACACGAGCTTTGTTGTGGCATCGGTGGTTGTCGGCGGCCTGTTCGGCGCGGCAACAACTCTGGCCCTTGCGGAATACGGCAAACGCACAGGATTATGGGCCGCGACGGCGATGATGGTGCTTTGTATCGTTGCCCTGCATTTCACCGGCATGACGGCAATGACCATCGTGCCGCTCAGTGGCATAGACGTGCCGCCGCAGGCCATCTCGGACGATGTCATGCTTGCGGCCGTCGTCGGTATGACCATGGTCATTATCGTGGTCGTCGGTTCGGCTTTCCTTATCGACCAGCGGAGCATGGAGGAGGCAGCGACCACCTATCGGCACCTGGCATTGCACGATCCGATGACCGGCATGCCGAACCGGTCCTTCCTGAAAAAAAGGATCGAGGAAGACCTCGAAGCTGTCAGTGGCGGCCCGAACCGGCTTGCGGTGGTCTCCGTCGATCTGGATCGTTTCAAGGACATCAACGATCTCCATGGGCAGATGGCGGGAGACAAGCTCCTGCAACGTATCTCCGAGCGACTGCGGGCTGCTTTGGCCGAAGACGAATTCATCGCCCGCAATGACGGCGATGAATTCGTGGCAGTCAAACGGATTACGGACGATGACCGGCAGGCGATGGAATTCGCCAGCCGGATCCGGCACCAGCTGGATGCACCTTTCCATTGGAATGGAGAGGCGATCAGCATCGCCAGCAGCACCGGCATTTCCCTGGCTCCGCGTGACGGACGCGACGCGCATGATCTCATCGCGCGGGCAGGGATGGCCGCTTATCACGCCAAGATGAACGGTGGCGACCGGGTCGTCCTATATGAAACGACCATGGAGAAGACGAGCAGAATTCGCGCGTCCATCGCCATGGATCTGAAGTCTGCAATCGCAAACCGGGAACTGGAACTTTACTATCAGCCCCAGAACGATACCAGGACACGCCGGCTGAAGGGCTTCGAGGCCCTGGTCCGATGGAACCATCCGAAGAAGGGGCTTATATCGCCCTCGGATTTCATCCCGGTGGCGGAGGAAACCGGTCTCATCCTGGAAATCGGCGCATGGGTTCTGGAAACCGCCTGCCGGACGGCCGCGAACTGGCCCGGGGAATTTACTGTCGCGGTCAATGTCTCGGCTCGCCAGTTGGCCCAGGAGACCTTGCCGCATCAGGTTGCGGGCGTGTTGGCCCGGACCGGGCTGTTTCCCGGCCGTCTTGAGATCGAACTGACGGAAAGCGGCCTGATCGCGGACCAGGAGCATGCGCTCAAGATCGTTCAGGCGCTGAAGGATCTTGGCGTCAGCGTTGCCATGGACGATTTCGGTACCGGTTATTCCTCGCTGTCCACCCTGCAGAATTTTCCGTTCGACAAGATCAAGATCGACCGGGAGTTCGTCAGAAGCCTGACGTCGAACCAGCAGGCGACCGCGATCGTCAAGTCGACGCTCCTGCTCGGATCCAGCCTGAATATTCCGGTTCTCGCAGAGGGCGTGGAGACGGAAGATCAGCTTTCCTTCCTGGACGCCGAGGGCTGTCAGTCGGTGCAGGGCTTTCTGTTCGGTCAGCCGCTCCGGCTCGAGCAATGCGAGGAACTGATCAGGGAGGAAATGCAGGGACGGCTGTCCATCCCTCTTGCGTTTGCGACCAAGGCAGGCGTGCGTTGATTTTTCAGGAATCGGGCCTATTGTTGCCCGTGTAACCATATTCTGCCGCTTTCCGCTCGTATTCGCCTTGCCGTCCGCCATGATGAGACTGCTTCAAGGCTTGTTCCTGGGCTGGCTTCCGGTTTTTTCAAACGACAGAGTGGCCTGTCCGGGCCCGGCGCCCCGCTCTGCCTTTCCCTATCAGCGCCGGCCCCTTAGGACGTGATCCATGGCGCTTTCCGGCGCTTCCGCCAAATCATCGGAGCAAACATCATCCGGAATGACACGCGTCGCTCCGGTGCTCGGAATTTCCCTCAAACTCGCCTCGACCCTGGTGTTCACTATCATGGTGGCGATGCTGAAAATCGCAGCTGAAACCGTGCCGATCGGCGAGATCGTCTTTGCCCGCAATTTCTTCGGCATGTTTCCGGTGCTGATTATGGTCGCTTTCCGGGGAGAGCTCGCAATAGCGCTCAGGACATCCCGGCCTCTCAGTCATCTCGGGCGTTCGTCGGTGGGGATTTCCGCCATGATCCTGTCGTTTACGGGCTTTTCGCTGCTGCCGCTGCCCGATGCGACGGCGATCGGCTTCGCCACGCCGCTGTTCGTAGTGGTACTCGCCTGGCTGGTGTTGCAGGAGACCGTCCGGCTCTACCGCTGGAGCGCGGTCATCATCGGGTTCTTCGGTATCCTGATCATCCTGTCGCCGCATCTGGGACAAGGCGCGCTGGGCAGCGGGCAGATGATCGGCGCGGTCTGCTCGGCCCTGGCCGCGGTCTGTGCCGCACTCGCGATGATCTTCGTGCGCAGGCTGTGCGAAACCGAGCGAACCACGACCATCGTCACCTGGTTTTCCGGCTCGGCGACGTTACTGGCCCTGCTGACGATCCCCTTGGGGGTCGTCTTTCCGGATCAGGCCTGGGTCATGCCGGACGCGGATACGGCCCTCATCCTGATGATGGTCGGGCTGGCAGGCGGTGTCGGCCAGATCCTGCTCACCCAGAGCTATCGCTACGCCGATGCCTCGACGATCGCACCGTTCGACTACGCCAACATGATCTGGGCGGTGATCCTGGGATATGTCCTGTTTGACGAAGTGCCGGTGTGGCAAGTCCTGGTCGGCGCGGCGATCGTCATCGCGGCGGGGATCTTCGTGATCTACCGGGAACACCGTTTGGGCCTGGACCGGACGAGGGCGCGGCGGGCGTCTACGCCGTCGAAATCGTGAAGTCATGTTGAAGGTTGTCAAAGGCCGGTGCGTCAAAATCGCCTTCGCCGATGACGTCGATCTGGTTCTCAGGCGAGGAGACGCAGATCGGCCGGCAGCCCGCTTCAATCGCCGAGGCGAGGATGCACTCTACCTCAGCCCCGACGAACTGAGCGCGCGCGTGGCGATTGGCCAGTATGTAACGGCGGAAACACGTCAACGCGTTTTGCTGACCTACGAACTCGGCGAATGCCGGCTTTGCGATCTCAGGCATCCGCAAGCGGCCGAAATCTACGCATTGGCGCGCCAGTCTTGGCTGACTGCCCTGGATGAAAAACGAACACCTGCGTCATGGGAGGCAGCGGATATCGTCCGACAAGCCGGATACGACGGTCTTATCGATCCGTCTCGCCGAAGGCCGGGCCTCTGGCATATTACCCTGTTTCGCTGGAATGAGCCCGGTTCACCCCAGGTTCGTCGGATTTCATCGCCCGAGAAACTTACGCTGGATTTGGACTTCCGATAGACGCCGGAGAAGCGGGCCTCGGTCCTCCAAAAGTCCTAGAAAGCCTTGAAAGTGATAATCGTTTTCGTGTCCTGAATGCCGTCGACCGGGTGGACCTTTTCATTGACGAAATGGCCGATGTCCGTCTCATCTTCGACATAGAACTTGACGAGGAGGTCGTAGTCGCCGCTGGTCGAATAGATCTCGCTGGCGATTTCCGCATCCGCAATCCCGTTGGCGACCTTGTAGGTCTCGCCGAGCTTGCATTTGATCATCACGAAAAACGGAATCATGGAACCCTCCAGGAGTTGGCCCGAAATCTGTCTGGCCTTGGACATGGCCCATCTCAGGGGCGCAGTCAATCGTGCGGTCATATTTCCGGTGCTTGCAATTCGCTTTCCAAGTTGTTAGCTCTCGGAGCATCTCATGGGGGTGCCCGGCGTGTCGGACCGGGCTGAGAGGCAAACGGCCAACTCCTTGAACCTGATCCGGTTTGGACCGGCGGAGGGATTTGAGATGACTGTTCTGCAGGCTGCGGCCGCCCTGTCATCACCGCACGATCTTCTGTTATTCCTTCCGTGTTTCGCGGAGGCCGGCGCATGACCGCTTCTTATCCGGACTTCGACGCGGGCATTGCCGCGGATCTGCTTGAGCGGGTGCGGCGGACGGCGCCCAGGGTCCACTGCATCACCAACGCGGTCGCCCAGCATTTTACCGCCAACGTTCTTCTGGCGCTGGGCGCTGTTCCCTCCATGACGATTGCGCCGGAGGAGGTCGCGACCTTTGCGGCGGGCGCCGATGCGCTGCTCGTCAATCTGGGAACCCTCGACGACACCCGCCGTGCGGCGATCCCGAAGGCCATCGAGGCGGCAAAGGCGGCCGGAAGGCCGTTCGTGCTGGATCCGGTCTTCGTCAACCGCTCCCCGGTGCGCTGTTCCCACGCGAAGGAGCTTCTGTCGTCCTCTCCGACTGTGCTCAGGGCGAACCGGGAAGAGCTGGCCGCTCTCTATCCGCCACAGGATTCCCTTGAAGTCCTTGCCGGTACATCCGTGACGCTGGCGATGACCGGTGCGGAAGACCTCATTTCCGGGCCGGGCGGCACCGTGCGTATTGCCAACGGCCACCCGCTGCTTGCCAGGGTGACGGCGACCGGCTGTGCGGGAGGGGCGGTTATCGCCGCTTTTCTTTCCGTTTCAGACGATCCGGTACAGGCGGCCGCCGCTGCGCTCACCGTTTTCAATATCTCTGGCGAGATGGCCGCGGAACGGGCGAGGGGACCGGGCACCCTGGTGCCGGAGCTTCTGGACGCGCTCTACCTGATCGATCAGACCCGGATCACCGACAGGCTGAAACGGGTCTGACAGACTGAAAAACGCAGGAGAAAACCATGACCGCCATTGCGGTGACCATTGCAGGCTCCGACTCCGGGGGCGGGGCCGGTATCCAGGCTGATCTGAAGAGCTTTTCCGCCAACGGCGTCTATGGCGCAAGTGTTCTGACCGCGCTGACCGCGCAGAACACGCTCGGGGTGACGGCGATCCACGATGTGCCGCCGGATTTCATCCGGGCGCAGATGGACGCGGTCTATTCCGACCTCAAGGTCAATGCGACCAAGATTGGCATGCTCTCGCAGCCGGCGGTGATCCGTACCGTTGCTGAAAGGCTCGACGCCCATGAGACGGGGCCGGTGGTGTTCGATCCGGTGATGGTCGCAGCTTCCGGCGATCCGCTTGTCGCCGATGACGCGGTTTCGGTCCTGATCGACGTCCTTGTCCCGAAGGTGGATCTGATTACGCCCAATCTCCATGAGGCGGCCCGGATGCTGGACGGCACTGTTGCCGACGACGAGGCGGAGATGAGCCGGCAGGCGGCGAAGCTGAAAATGCTCGGGGCGAAAGCCGTGCTTTTGAAAGGCGGTCATGGCAGCGGCGCAGAGAGCGTCGACCTGTTGCTGACCGACGACGGCGAAACCTGGTTGCGGGCGCCGCGCCATCAAACGCGCAACACCCACGGCACCGGCTGCACGCTGTCGTCGACGATTGCCGCCGGCCTTGCGAAGGGCGAGCCGATCGAGGAAGCCGTCCGGTTGGCAAAGGCCTATATCACCGCGGCCATTTCGGCAGCCGACAGCCTTCACATCGGTGCGGGCCACGGCCCGGTGCACCACTTCTTCGAGTTCTGGGAGAAATAGGATGACGACACAGGCAAACACCAAGACTATGTCGCGGCGGTCTGCGCTGGGATTGGCGGGAGCCGCCGCGGGGTCTGTTCTGGCGGCACCGGCTCTTGCCGCAGAAGGTGAGGCGACCATTGAATGGAAGATGGTCACCTCCTGGCCGAAGAACCTGCCCGGACCGGGAGTGACGGCCCAACGGATCTGCGACCGGATCACACTGATGTCAGGCGGGCGCCTGCGTGTCCGTCTTTATGCGGCCGGCGAGCTGGTGCCGGCACTCGAGGTGTTCGATGCGGTGTCGTCGAATACGGCCCATATGGGACATACCGCTTCCTTTTTCTGGCAAGGCAAGCTGCCGGCGGCCGTGTTCTTCACCGCCATTCCCTTCGGCCTTCTGCCCCTGGAGCATATCACCTGGATCGAGCAGGGGGGTGGTCAGGCGCTCTGGGACGAGCTGTACGCACCGTTCAACATCAAGCCGGTCATGGCCGGAAACACGGGCGTTCAGATGGGCGGCTGGTTCAAGCGGGACATCAATTCGCTGGAAGACCTGAAGGGCCTGAAGATCCGCATGCCGGGGCTCGGCGGCGAGGTCATGCGCCGGCTCGGTGCTACGCCGGTCAGCCTGCCGCCGGGCGAGTTGTTCCAGGCGCTGCAGAGCGGCGTCATCGATGCGACCGAATTCCTCGGGCCGTGGAGCGACCGGGCCATGGGCTTCCAGAAGGTGACGAAGAACTATTACGCGCCGGGCTTTCACGAGCCGAACGGCACCGGCGAGGCGCTTTTGAGCAAGACCGCGCTCGACGGGCTGCCGGAGGACCTGCAGGCAATCGTGCTGGAAGCCTGCAAGGCGGAAAACGGCCGGGCGCTGGCCGAGAGCGAGTGGGAAAACGCGGCCAATCTGCTGGCGCTGCAGGAAGAGGACGGCGTGATCGTCAAGTTCTATCCGGACGACGTCCTCGACGCGCTGCGGACCACATCGGCCGAGGTTCTGGACGAGTTCGCTGCGAGAGATCTGCTGAGCGGGAAAATCTACGAAAGCTACAAGGCGGCGCTGGCACAGCTCGCGCCGTGGTCGAACGTGTCCATTCGCCGTTTCCTGAGTGCGCGGGACGGCGAGGAAGCATGAGAGATGCGCGCCGGGCAGGATGAACCGCCCGGCGCAGGTTTCCGTCTTTCTATTCGGCCACGACCTTCTGGGTCTGCTCGCCGATGCCGGCGATGCCGAGGCGGATTTCGTCGCCCGGGTGGAGGAACTGTTGCGGCTTCATGCCCATGCCCACGCCGGGAGGCGTCCCTGTGGTGACCACATCGCCGGGCTCCAGCATCATGATCGTCGAGAGATAGGCGACCAGTGTCTTCACGGGGAAGATCATCGTGGAGGTGTTGCCGGTCTGGCGGCGCTTGCCGTTGACATCCAGGAACATGTCGAGGTTTTGCGGGTCGGCAATCTCGTCGCCGGTCACCAGTACAGGACCGAGCGGGCCGAAGGTCGGCGCGCTCTTGCCCTTGATCCACTGGCCCGTGCCGTCGATCTGCCAGGCGCGTTCGGACACGTCGTTGCAGACGGTGTAGCCGGCAACATGGTCGAGCGCATCTGCCTCTGAGACCTGCCAGGCCTTCTTTGAGATGATAAACGCAAGCTCGACTTCCCAGTCGAGTTTCGACGCGCCCCTCGGATAGACGATGTCGTCGTTCGGGCCGTTCAGGCTGCTCGGGGCCTTGGAGAAGACGACCGGTTCCGCCGGGATCGGCAGTCCGGACTCCTTGGCATGATCCGCGTAGTTCAGGCCGATGGCGATGAAATGCCCGGTCCGGGAAATCGGTGCGCCGAGGCGCGGAGATCCTTCGAGGGCGGGAAGGCTTGCCGGGTCGATCTGCTTCAACCGCTCCAGGCTCCCGCTTTCATAGGCAGCGGCATCCAGGTCGGCGATGTGGGCCGACAGGTCACGCAACTGGCCGGACCCGTCGATCAGGCCAGGCTTCTCCGTACCGACTTCTCCGTAACGAACGAGTTTCATGTCTGTCTCTCAATCAGGCGTTTGAATTTGGTTGATGCTGCGAATTTTTCGATACGAGAGCAAGGGGTGTTTCGGCTTTGCCGGTACGCCCCGTCCCGGAACCGGCTGAAAGTCTTTCCAGTCGAGTTGTGGCGGAGCAGAAATGCTCTTTGGAAGTTGTGGCCTTTTGGCAACTTTCCACCTGTAAATGCGGGTTCGTATTTTCCCGGAGCGAGTTGCCTAAAAAATATGCAAATCGCCAGTCATGTGACGGAGGAGTGACATTTTGATACCGGATTCCCAATGATCGATGCTCTTTCCCCAGGGGAATGCCCTCCCTGTATCTCGGGAAAACATGTTGAAGGCAAGTTCTGAGCAGAAAAACCGCTGTCAAATGCACTTTAAAATTTATTGAACTCTCGAAGACTTTTCCGGATCCTATCTCTCTGAGGCATTGACTAACCACGTCGGGAGGAGTGGGAGAGAAAATGAGGTGTTCTCCAGGGAAATGCGGCCTAATATTGTCGTCTGCGATATTAATGCTGCCAATTATGTCTCAAACCGTGTCTGCGGGCGGTTTTGCTCTTCGGGAACAGAGTTCCTATTATCAGGGATTGTCATTTGCGGGAAATGCAACAAGCGGCCCGTCGATCTCGTCCGTGTTCTGGAATCCGGCGACAATCACAAGCGCCAAGGACGGGCTGACAGCCGAACTCCACAACACGTTTATCATTCCCCGATCGTATATCGATGTGAGCCCGTCATCGACGCTGGCCGCTTATGGTGACAGTGGCGATATCGCTTCCGATGCCTGGGTCGGGTCCACGTATCTTTCCTACAAGGTCAATGACCGGATTTACGTGGGATTGGGTGTGAACGCACCGTTCGGCTTGTCGACGAAGCCGAATTTCACATGGGCCGGTCAGGTCTACAATCGGTCATCGAAAGTGTTCTCGATCAATGCCAATCCCATGATCGGGTATAAGGTCAACGATGTCCTTTCCATCGCGCTCGGTGCGCAGATCGAGTACATGTCGGTCAGACTGAAAAGCGCCTCGAGCGCCGCGATCGGAGCGGCGTCTTCAGCGCTGGAAGGGGACGATGTCGGTTTCGGTGTCACTGCGGGTGTGACGATCAAGCCGATGAAAGGGACCGAGATCGGTCTCGGCTATCGCTCGGGCGTCAGCCACAGTCTTTCGGGCTCCCTGTACACGCCGGTTGTGATCGGGCTTCTGCCGCCGGGAACCTATAACATCACCTCGGATCTGATCACGCCGGACACGGTGACCCTTTCAGCGAAACAGTCGATCAACGACAAGCTCCGCCTTCTCGGGTCCGTCGAATGGGCCAACTGGAGCCGCCTCAAGCAGCCGGCCGTCAAGCTGGACCCGAGCGGCTTGCAGATAACCAGCCTGAGGTTCAATTACAAGGACGGTTACTTCGCCTCGCTGGGCGGCGAATATGATTACAACGACCATCTGACCTTCCGCGCCGGGATCGCCTACGAATGGTCGCCGATCGACACATCGATCCGCTCGGCGCGCCTGCCTGACAACAACCGTATCTGGTTGAGCGGTGGCGCCACCTACAACGTGAACGGCAAGCTGTCGCTCGACTTCGGCTATTCCCATATTTTCGGAACGGACACGAAGTTGCGCATCGGTCCGGGGCATCAGGACTTCAACGGCGTCTCGCTCATTGCGGATGTGGATTCATCCGTCGATATCCTCAGCGCGTCTCTTCGCTACACGTTCTGAACAGGACCGTGCGACCTGAAGAAAAGACCGGCGTCCTTCCGGGCGCCGGTCGTTTCGCTTCTTATGATCGTTCAAAGTCTCAGAAGGCAGCCGGGTAGAGGCCTCCGTCCAGCAGAATGTTCTGACCGGTGATGTAACCGGCGTGGACCGAGCACAGGAAGGCGCAGGTCTGGCCGAATTCCTCCGCGTTGCCGAAGCGGCCCATGGGGATTTCGGCAGCCTGGGCGGCACGGATGTCCTCTATGCTCTTGCCGCTCATCTGGGCCGCTCTTTCGAAGCCGCCGCGCAGCCGGTCGGTGTCCATCTTGCCGGGCAGGATGTTGTTGATCGTCACGCCGGTTCCGGCGATCTGGCGGCAGACGCCCGCCAGGAAGGCCGTCAAGCCGGCGCGCGCGCCGCTCGACAGGTCCAGCCCCTCGATCGGCATGCGCACCGACATGGAGGTGATGTTGACCACACGTCCGAAGCCGCGCTCCTGCATGCCCGGCACCAGTGCCTGGATCAGCTCGATCGGTGTGACCATGTTCTGGATCACTCCGTCCAGCATCGCCTCGCGGGTCAGCTCGGAGTAATCCTTGCGGGGCGGGCCGCCATTGTTGTTGACCAGGATATCCGCATCGGGGCAGGCTTCCAGAAGCGCCTTCTGGCCGTCGCTGGTGGACACGTCGGCAGCGACGCTGGTCACGCCGACGTTGAAGCGCGCCTTTATGTCTGCCGCGGTTTTAGCCAGGGTTTCCTCGTTCCGTCCGTTCAGGACGACATCGCAGCCGGCTTCCGCCAGCGCGAACGCGCATCCGCGTCCCAGTCCGCGGCTGGATGCGCACACGATTGCCTTGCGGCCGGCAATTCCAAGATCCATCTCTGATCCCTTCGCATATTCGGTTCGTGCCAGGATTTCCGGGACGGCACAGTGTCTTTTGCGGAGACGGATTGCAAGGGGCAGGTGGCCTGCATCGGTCCTGCTGCGGAGTGACCTAAGGTTAGGATGCGGCGGCAAAGTCTGCGCGCTGCGCGTGGCAGATTAACCGGGACCTGTTGGGGTGTGGCTTAACGCTTATTCGCTCAAATGGCGAAGTGTCATAATAGTGATACCTGAATCAAGTCTAAGGCCCTCCAATGAACGATTTGGAGTGGAAGTCATGTCAGCGCCAGACAAGTCGCGACATTACCGGGCACTGTTTATTTCGGATGTTCACCTGGGAACCCGCGGTTGCCAGGCGGATCTGCTTCTCGACTTCCTGAAGGTGAACGATGCCGAGACCGTCTATCTCGTCGGCGACATCGTGGACGGATGGCGTCTGAGGCGGTCCTGGTACTGGCCTCAGCCGCACAATGACGTGGTTCAGAAGATCCTGCGCAAGGGCCGCAAAGGGGCCCGCATCGTCTACATTCCCGGTAATCACGACGAGTTCCTGCGCGATTTCCTCGGCACCCATTTCGGTGGGGTTGAGGTGACCGACAGTATTATCCACGAGACCGCGGACGGACGAAACTATCTGGTCATTCACGGCGACCAGTTCGATGTGGTGATCCGCCATGCCAAATGGCTCGCCTTCTTCGGCGACAAGGCCTATGTGACCGCGCTCAGCCTGAATACCTGGGTCAATGTCGTGCGTCGCCGCGTCGGCCTGACCTACTGGTCCCTGTCCGCCTGGGCCAAGCTCAAGGTGAAGAACGCGGTGAATTTCATCGGCCGGTTCGAGGAGGCCCTGTCGGACGAAGCGCGACGCCAGGGCGTTCACGGGGTGATCTGCGGCCATATCCACCATGCCGCGGACCGGGACTTTAACGGCATCCACTATATCAATACCGGTGACTGGGTCGAGAGCTGCACCGCCGTGGCCGAGCACCATGATGGAACCTTTGAGGTGATCCGATGGGTCAATCCGGCGCAAGCCGACGCGGTTCCGGCACCGGCCAAGGAGCGCCCGGTCGCCGCATGACATCCATACTGATTGTTACGGATGCCTGGCAGCCGCAAATCAATGGCGTGGTGCGCTCGCTGGAGCGTACCGCCGCAGAACTGGTCGCCATGGGGATCAGGGTCGAGTTCCTGACGCCGCAGGATTTCCGCACCCTGCCGTGTCCGACCTATCCGGAAATCCGCCTTTCGCTGACCCATACCGGCACCATCCGCCGGATGATCGTCGACCATGCCTGCGATCATCTTCACATCGCAACCGAAGGACCTCTGGGCTTGATGGCGGCATCCGCGGCACGCAAGCTCGGCCAGCCTTTCACGACCAGCTACCACACCCGCTTTCCCGAATATGTCTCGGCCCGGCTGCCGATCCCCCTGTCATGGTCCTACAGCTGGCTCAGACGATTTCACAATGCCGGTGTCGGCTGCATGGTTGCGACACGGTCGCTGGAAGACGATCTTCGCGCTCGTGGCTTCAACAACCTGATGCGCTGGTCGCGCGGCGTGGATGAGACGATCTTCAAACCTCATGCGGAATCCGTTCTGCCGGCGGACCTGCCGCGGCCGATCTTCATGAATGTCGGCCGGGTCTCGGTGGAAAAGAACATCAAGGCCTTCCTGGATCTGGACCTGCCGGGCACCAAGGTGGTGGTCGGAGGCGGACCGCAGCTGGAAAGCCTGAAGCGGGACTATCCGGATGTCCATTTCACCGGCCCGAAGGTCGGGGAGGACCTGGCGCGCCACTACGCATCCGCCGATGTCTTCGTGTTCCCGTCCCTGACGGATACCTTCGGTAACGTGCTTCTGGAGGCGCTTGCCTGCGGAGTGCCGGTTGCGGCCTATCCGGTGATGGGGCCGCTCGACGTGATTGGCGATACCGGAGCAGGGGTGCTTTCCGACAACCTGCAGGAAGCCGCGCTTGCCGCACTCGATGTTCCCAGGGACCACTGCCGAAAAATGGCTTTGAACTATACGTGGGCTGCAAGCGCCCAGCAGTTTCTTAACAATGCCCGGATTGCACGGGACCGGGATGCCGTTGCAGCTGCTGCCTGAGCAGGTCTGTTTTCCATTTGACCGAATAATGTTAGGTCTTGGTCCGACCGGTTGTTCTGGCCGGTTGCTCCATTAGCTTGTTCAGGAAAACGACCATGACCGACTGCGTGTCGCGCGCCGATATAGAGGCCGCCCGGAAGCGCCTGGAAACCCATGCCGTCAAGACGCCGCTGCTGCGGTTTCCGGTCCTGGACGAAGCCGTCGGTGGAACCGTCCTGGTCAAGCCGGAGAGCCTCCAGAGAACGGGATCCTTCAAGTTTCGCGGAGCCTTCAACCGGATCAGCCAGATCCCGGTGGCGGACAGGTCCAAGGGCGTCGTGGCCTGTTCGTCGGGCAATCATGCGCAAGGAGTGGCCGCGAGCGCCAAAATTCTCGGAATTCCGGCGACCATTGTCATGCCGGAGGATGCGCCGGCGATCAAGCTGCAGCGGACGCGGGATTTCGGGGCGACCATCGTCACCTACGACCGCGCGACCGAAGACAGGGATGCGATCGCGGGCGAGATCTGCGGGCGCACGGGAGCTGTCCTCGTTCACCCTTACAATGACCCGCAGGTCATCGCGGGACAGGGAACGGTCGGCGCCGAAATCGCCGAGCAGGCCAAGGCCTTGAACCTTCTGCCCGATGCGGTGCTCGCCTGTACCGGCGGCGGCGGCCTGTCGAGCGGAATTGCGCTGGCGCTTGAAAGCGATCTGCCCGATGCGGTGTTTCATACCGTGGAACCGGAAGGCTTTGACGATTACGCGCGTTCGCTCGCCTGCGGAAAACGTGTTGCCAATGACCGCTTGTCCGGGTCCGTCTGCGATGCGCTGATGTCGCCCGAACCGGGCGAAAACGGCTTTGCCATATTGCACCGTCTCGGCGTTCAGGGGCTGGCGGTTTCCGATGAGGAGGTTCTTGCGGCCGTCGCGTTCGCTTTTACGGAAATGAAGCTTGTGGTTGAACCTGGAGGTGTGGCCGCACTCGCAGCTGTTTTATCGGGGAAGATTTCCGCTGCGGGAAACGTTCTCGGTGTGGTCCTGACAGGTGGGAACATAGACCCTTCGATGATGCAGAAGGCCCTTAGTTATAAGGACTACTTATAAATACGCGTGTGAAGTATTTTTAATCGTCGATTCTGCCGTGAGGGTTCGGGATATTATTTTTCTAACTCTGCGTACTTAACAAGTATTATATCTTTGCAGTTCAGTGAATTTCGTTTATTCTCGACTTTTATAAAGTTGTGTCGAAACTTTACCTGTGTGAATGATTTCTGATTTTTATATTTTTACACAGGTCACGTTTGAAAATTAACCAATCAATAAATCGTGTCAGGCTAAATCCCTTTTGCAATGTTCGGTTGGTTCGTCGGGTTCTTCGTATCTATTTTCCCGAAGCAAATCTCTCCGAAGTTTTCTAGTAACAGGAAATAGGCCGGAAGCCCCCGTCAACCCGGCCTTTTCGCACGTGTTTTGTGAGGTTGCGATGTCGGATGATGGCATTCTGAATCGTGTCAGGTTTTTTAAACTTTCCAGCGAGGATTATGACACAGCCCGTTCCGTCTGGCCGTTCGTGAAGAGCAATCTGAAGCCTGTGCTTGAGGCCTTTTACGCGCATGTGGAAACGGTTCCTCATCTTGCCGGGCTCGTGGGCCAGGACCAATCGCGTCTGATGGCGGCTCAGGAGCGGCACTGGGAAAACCTGTTTACCTCCGGCGTGAGCGCCGACTATGTGGAAAGCGCGCAGCGCATCGGTCTGGCTCATGTAAGGATCGGACTGGATCCCACCTGGTACATCGGCGGCTACTCCTTCTTCCTGAGCAGGCTGATTAGCCTTTTTCAGCAAAAATACCGCTTTTCTTCCGGCAAATCGGCCAAGGTGCTGCAGTCGGTTACCAGACTGATCATGCTGGACATGGATGTCGCCATTTCGACCTACCACGACAGGATGATTGCGGATGCGGAAGCCCGCGAGGAGGGGATCCGGCAGGCGATCCAGGAGTTCGACGGTGTCATGGGCGCAGCGATGACGTCCTTCGGATCGGCCTCGAACGACATGGCACTGACATCCGAACACCTTCTGTCGGCGGCGACCGACATCAATCAGCGCATGTCCAGGATGGAGCATTCCTCCGGTGAGACGGCGAACGGTGTTCAGTCGGGCGCTGCCGCCACCGAGGAAATGACCAGCTCAATCGAGGAGATCGGCCGTCAGGCGGCCATGTCCAGCAGCGTGGCCCAGAAAGCGGTCGACGGTGCGCTGAAAACCAATCGGTCGGTTCAGGAACTCGCCGAGGTTGCCGAAAAGGTCGGCTCGGTCATCGGTTTGATCTCGGAAATCGCGGAACAGACCAACCTACTGGCCCTGAATGCCACGATCGAAGCGGCCCGGGCCGGCGAGATGGGCAGGGGCTTTGCGGTCGTCGCCTCGGAAGTGAAGGAGCTTGCCGGGCAGACGACCAAGGCGACCGAAGAGATTACCGATCAGATTGCTGCCATTCAGCGTGCGACAAGGCAGTCGGTGCACGACATCGAGGAAATCACGGAAACCATCAACCAGGTTTCGGAAATTGCGACCAATATCGCGTCCGCCGTGGAAGAGCAGACGGTCGCGGCCTCCGAGATTTCTCAGAATGTCCAGATTGCGGCGACCGGTGCCCGGGACTTCTCTCGGGAAATCGTGGCGGTCCGGGCCTCCCTGGGGGAATCGGAACGTTCCGCCGGCAAGGTGTCGGAAATGTCCTGTGAGTTGAAGAACCATGCCGACCGGCTGGAACAGGAAGCCCGAACCTTCTTCAGCAAGGTCCAGGGCCGATAACCCGCGCGACCGGGATCAGATCGGACAGCGAGACATACGAAAAAGGCGCCACGGAGATGGCGCCTTTTTCGTGTTTGGAGGAGATCGGATCAGTTGAACAGCGCCTGCCGTTCGGCTTCGGACAATTCTTCCAGCGGATCCTTGGCTTCGGCCTCGGCGCTTTCATCCTCGGCCTGCTCCCATTCCGCATCCGCGTCGGCTTCCTTGGCTTCCGCGTCAAACAGCTTGTCGATTGCGGCCTCGTCGAGAACCTCGGCTTCGAATTCGGAGACATCGAGTTCCGAATCCTCTTCGGCCGCTTCGACGGGAGGGATGTCGTCGTCGGCTGCCGCGTCCGCCAGTGAAACGTCTTCGTCGTCATCACTCGCATTCGGACCGAACATGTCGTCGATGGCGGCTGCATCCATCACATCGTTCGCGCCGTTATCCGCAGCCATAAGGGCTTCGATATCGGCTTCGCTGGCAATCGATTCTTCCGCAGGACCCGCATCCGGGTGAATATCGGTTTCGACCGTCGAGGGGTGGGCCTTGCGCGTTTCCTTCAGGGCGGCGTCAAACACGTCCCCGGAGACTGCCATCAGCTCGTCGACGTTGGTCTGGCTGACGCCATGACCATCCCTCTGCGGTCCGTTCAGCAGGTGGGCGTCCGGGCGGGTATCCTCCGGTCCGGCAGTTTCGTCGGCTTCGTGATCCTCGATCCCCCAGATGCTGATCATCAGGTTGATGCGGCTTTCCAGATAGCGCAGGACCTGCACCACTTTGGTGGTCCGCTGGCCGGTCAGGTCCTGGAAGGAGCAGGCCATGAAGATTTCGGTCGCCTTGGCGTCGATGTCGTCGCAAATGGCGTCTTCCGCACCCTGTTCGCGCAACGTCCAGGCTTTTTCCTGGATCTGCTCGGCCGCTTCCAGGATCGACTGGGTCGCCCCTTCGGTCTGGGTCACGATGGCGTCGAGTTCGTGTGAGGCGTCGATAAACCGGTTGGTGTGCTCGCCTTCCTGCTTGATGTTGGCGATTTCGAGCTTTGTGCGCTCGATCGCGTCATGCATTTCGGCAATATCCAACCGGATCCGGTCCAGGTCGGGAACTTTGCGCTGCCGGGTCATGGTCTTCTCAAGGCGGTGAATGGCCGCGAGAATTTCCTGCGTTTCCGGCGTCTGGTTGCGCTTGACAAACTCGGCGAGGAACCGTCTGCCCCGATCGGACTCCATCAGCGTCTGCTCAAGAGTCCGGTACTCGAGTTCTCCGATTGATTCCGGCTCGGTCTGTGCTTCCTTAGTCTGCATCTGAATCGTTTCTCAGCTTGCCTTGGGCCACAAATAGCCGTAACTCGGACGACTTCCAGATCAGCCTAGTGGCACAATCGTTAACATTGCTTTAGGCGGTCCGACGGATTTAAGAATTATGCCAGAAACAAAGACGGGCCTTCCGGGATGGGTCGGCGCATTATTTGCCAGCCATTTCCTCGGTTTTGGCCTTTTTCTGCCGTTCTTTCCGCTTGTCTTGGAGGCGCGCGGTTTAACTGTCGATGAAATCGGTTTTGTTCTGGGTTTAAGCACGGTTGTCCGGATTGCGGCCAATCCGCTCCTGACGAACCTGTCCGACAGGAGTGGCCGGCGCCGGGTCTCCATTTTTGCCTATTCCGTTTTGAGCGGAGTGTTCCTGGGCGGATTTGCCGCCACCAGCGGCATCACCAGCGCCTGGGTGACCGTTGCCGGCCTGATGGCCTTCTGGTCGCCCATCGTCCCGCTATGCGATGCCTATGCGCTGGATGTCGCCCGCAACACCGGGGCCGACTATGCGCGCATGCGCCTTTGGGGATCCGTCGCTTTCGTTGTCGCAAACCTCATCGGTGGTTGGCTGGTGTCGGTGGGGAGCCCTCTGCTTCTCGTCGCCGGGCTAGCGGTGAGCGTCCTGTCGACCGGGGTCGTTGCCATCTGCCTGCCCGGGCAGACCTCCCGCCACGAGGAGGAGCAGGCCGGGCCGGACAAACCGGCAACCGTGTTCAGGTCACCCTGGTTTATCGCGGTGCTCTGGATCGGCGGATTGCTGCAGGCAACCCATGCCGCCTACTACGGTTTCAGTACGCTCTACTGGGTGAATGCCGGCATCGACAAACTGTCTATCGGCTTCCTGTGGGCGATTGGGGTCATGGCGGAGATTGCCTTGTTTTACGCCGCCAAGCGTCTGAACCCGCGCTTCGGCCCGCTCCAGTTCCTGATGATCGCGGCGGGCGGCTCCATCGTTCGCTGGAGCCTGTTTCCGTTAGCCGAGGATCTGGCGGCGATTGCGGCTCTCCAGATCCTGCATGCGGTCTCCTTCGGGGCCGCTCATCTCGGTGCGGTCGGTTTGTTGTCGAAGGTCGTGCCGCGGAAATGGTCCGCTACCGGGCAGGGGCTTCTGTCCACGTCCAGCGGGCTGCAGCTTGCGCTCGGTCTGGCTATTTGCGGCCCGCTCTACAATCTCAATCCAGGCTATCCGTTCTGGGTCATGGCCCTGGCAGCGGGAGTGGCGCTGATTGCGCTTCTGTTCTTGCAGCCGCTGCTGAGCGTAAAACTTCAGGCGGCAGAGCGGGCCTGACCTCAGGTCGAAAAGGAATACCCGGCCACGTCAGCCCCAAAGGGCCGGTTCGGGCGGGTAAAGCAGGCTGCCTTCGAATTTCAGCCCCGGGTCGCGGTCCTTCGACAGCAGCAGCGGGCCGTCGAGATCCACATAGTCGGCCGTTTGCGCCAGCAGCATGGCCGGCGCCATGGCAAGCGATGTGCCGAGCATGCAACCGATCATGGTCTTGAACTCATGGGCCTTTGCGTCTTCCAGAAGCAGGAGGGCCTCTGTCAGTCCTCCGGCCTTGTCGAGCTTGATGTTCACCGCGTCGTAGCGTTTGCGCAGGGTGCCGAGATCCTTGCGGGTATGCAGGCTTTCATCCGCGCAGACGGTGACCGGGCGGGCCAGGCTCTCCAGCGCGCCGTCATCGCTCGCCGGCAGCGGCTGTTCGATGAGTTCGACGCCGGTTTCCAGGCAGGCGGCCATGTTTTCGGCAAAGCAGCTTTCGTCCCAGGCTTCGTTGGCATCGATGATCAGGCGCGCTTCGGGGGCATTGGCGCGCACGGCGCGGATGCGTTCCGGGTCGCCGGGGCCGGCAAGCTTGACCTTCAACAAAGGCCGTGAGGCCGCCTTGCGGGCCGCCTCCGCCATGGTCTCAGGCGTGCCGACGCTGATGGTATAAGCCGTCGTGACCGGTTTGAGCGCGGTCAGTCCTGCAAGTTCGGCCGCCGTTTTCCCCGACATCTTCGCTTCAAGGTCCCAGAAGGCGCAGTCGACCGCGTTGCGGGCCGCACCGGCCGGCATGGCGTCCTGCAGCTCCGCCCGGGTCATGCCTGCCTCGATGCCGGGGATGACCGCCCTGATGTGCTCGGCCACGCTGTCGAGGCTTTCGCCGTAGCGGGCGTAGGGGACGCATTCGCCGTGCCCGCGGGCGGACCCGTTATCCAGGGTGACAACGAGGACTTCGGCATGGGTTCGACTGCCGCGGGAAATGGCGAAGCCGCCCGCGATCTCGAAACGTTCGGTATCAAGGCTGACGGAGATGCTCATGGGGCGCCGTATTCCGACACGACCTGATCAACGATGGCCTCCATGCCGAAGCGGACCGGATCGGTCGCCGGCAGGCCGTGTTCCTCACCGATCTTGGCCAGATAGCCCCAGGCTTCGGATTCGCCCATGGCGGCGGTGTTCACCGCGATCCCGATGCAGTGGATATCCGGATTCGTCAGCTTGCCGCATTGGATGGTCAGGTCGATGACCTGCTGAATGGACGGCAGGGGCGTCTGCACGCCGCGCATGTTGGTCCGGGTCGGCTCATGGCAGACGATGAAGGCATCGGGCTGGGACCCGTGCAGAAGGCCCAGCGTCACGCCGGCGAAGGAGGGATGGAACAGGGACCCCTGACCCTCGATGATCTGCCAATGGTCGTCATCGGTTGCGGGCGAAATCCATTCGGCCGCTCCGGAGATGAAATCGGCAACCACCGCATCCAGCGCAACGCCCCGGCCGGAGATAAAGACGCCGGTCTGGCCGGTGGCGCAGAAGCTGCTCTTGTAGCCTCGCTCGACCATTGCCTTGTCCATGGCAAGGGCGGTGTATTTCTTGCCGACCGAGCAGTCGGTTCCGACCGCCAGGATCCGCTTGCCGCTGCGCTTGGTGCCCTTGCCGGTGGCGAAGGTCTCGCTGGAGTGGCGCACATCATGAAGTTTCCGGCCGGTCCGTTCCGCGGCTTCCCGGATGGCATCGACGCTTGCCAGGCGCACATGCAACCCGCTGGCGATATCCATGCCGGCTTCAAGGGCCTCGACGATCGAAGAGACCCAGTGTTCGGGCAGGCGGCCGCCGGCATTCACGGCGCCGACGATCATCGTCTTTGCCCCTTTTTCGGCCGCATCGGCGATGGCCATGTCGGGCAGGCCCGTATCCGCCACGCAGCCGTCCAGACGATTCTGGCCCAGGCACCAGTCCTTCCTCCAGTCGACGATGCCGGTGGCCGTCTTGGCCGCCAGCGCATCGGGAACGTCTCCGAGAAACAAAAGGTAAGGGTGCTTGATTTCCATGGCGTATATTTCCGGGTTTGGGGCGGAACCTTCCGGCAATCGGGTATTTTGATCACGCTCGCGCGCCAATTTCCGATTGCCGTCCGGTTCAGGAGGCCCATGTCTGGACGATGAACTCTGCTCTCAGGTATAGGAGGGAGTGCATCCGAGCGACAAGGGGGTCATGCAGCCTCAATGGCATTCCTGGATAAAATTATCCCTCCGGCGTTCAGTCTCGACGGGTCGGTTCCCGGTCGGAAGACCCTGGCGTTGACCGGAGACTGGACGGTCAATTCGGCAGAAAGTGCTGAAAAGCTGCTCGGTTCCATCGATCTTGCCCCGGATCAGACCGTTTGCATCGACATTTCCAGGATCGACAGCCTCGACACCAGCGGAGCGTGGCTGGTGCACCGTTTTCGCGGAGCGCTCGAATACGGCGGCAAACGCACCGAGCTGATCGGCCTGGACGAAAAGCGCAAGATCCTGTTCCGCGAACTGGAAAAGCATCACCCGCCGGCCTGGAAGCCGGAGCGCCATCGGTTCTCCGTGGTCGGTTTTCTCGAGGCGACCGGTCGTGTCGGGGTCGATGTCGTCAAGGACTCGCTGGCGATGCTGAACATTCTCGGCACCCTCGGCGCCGTTCTTGCGACGGTTCTGCCGCACCCGAAACGGCTGCGGAGCATATCGGTCGCGGTGCAGTTCGACCGGTCCTGCATCGGCGGCGTTCCGATCGTTGCCCTCATGAGCTTCCTGATCGGGGCGATCATCTCGCAGCAGGGCGGCTTCTATCTGAAACAGTTCGGGGCCGACGTCTATGTGGTGGATCTGGCCGGCATTCTGATTCTCCGGGAAATGGGCGTGATCCTGACGGCGATCATGGTGGCGGGTCGGTCCGGATCGGCTTTCACCGCGGAACTGGGCTCCATGCGGATGCGGGAAGAGGTCGATGCGCTGCATGTGATCGGCATGAGCGTGACCGAAGTTCTGGTTCTGCCGCGGATTCTTGCGCTGATGATCGCCCTGCCGATCCTGACCTTCATTTCGGATATCTCCGCCCTGGTCGGTTCGGGTCTGGTCACATGGGTCTATCTGGACATTCCACCCCAGGCCTTCCTCGTTCAGCTTCAGGCGGCGATTTCGACAAAAACCCTGATGATCGGTCTCGTCAAAGCGCCGTTCATGGCGCTGATCGTCGGTCTGATCGCCTGTGTGGAGGGTTTGAAGGTCGAGGGCTCGTCGGAATCGCTCGGCCGCCACACGACCATGTCGGTTGTGAAAGCCATTTTTCTGGTTATCGTGGTGGACGGCGTTTTCGCCATCTTTTTCGCAGCTATAGGTGTTTAGGGCGGGTTTACATGTCGCTGGCCGAAGTATCCAAAGACGACTCCGCCGATCATGAACCTGCGACGGGCGATGACCTTATCCTGTCCGCCAAGGGGGTGACCGTCGGTTTCGGCAGCAAGATCATTCTTCAGGATCTCGATCTCGATGTCCGGCGCGGCGAAATCCTGGGCTTCGTCGGCGGTTCGGGAACGGGCAAGTCGGTCCTGATGCGCGCAATTCTCGGCCTGACGCCCAAGCAAGCCGGTACGATCAGCGTTTTCGGGCATAATCTGACGGGTGTTACGCCTGCGATCCGCACGTCCATCGAACGGCGCTGGGGGGTGTTGTTTCAGCAAGGCGCCCTGTTTTCCGCGCTCACCGTGAAACAGAACATCCAGGTGCCCATGCGCGAGCACCTCAGGCTGTCGCCGCAGCTGATGGACGAATTGGCGCTGTTGAAGCTCGAACTGGTCGGATTGTCACAAGACGCGGCCGACAAGTTGCCCTCGGAGCTCTCGGGCGGCATGATCAAGAGGGCCAGCCTGGCGCGTGCGCTTGCACTTGATCCCGATTTGGTGTTTCTGGACGAACCGACTTCGGGTCTTGACCCGATCGGTGCGGCTGCATTTGATGACTTGATCAAGAATCTCAGTGAGACGCTCGGTTTGACGGTCTATATGGTAACGCACGACCTGGACAGCCTGCATTCCATCTGTGACCGGATAGCCGTTCTGGCGGACAAGAAGGTATTGGCGATCGGAACCCTGGACGACATGATGAAAAACGACCACCCCTGGATCAAATCCTATTTCCAGGGCACGCGCGCTTTGCGCCGGATGTAAGGGCCGTATCATGGAAACCCGGGCGAACTATATCCTGATCGGCAGCTTCATGATGGCGGTGCTCCTGGGCTCGTTCCTGTTCGTCTATTGGCTCGCCGTAACCGCGGAATCCCGGGAAAATGTCTTCGTGAGGATCATCTTTCCGGCACCCGTCACCGGCCTGCCGGTCGGTGGGCAGGTGCTGTTCAACGGGATCCCGATCGGTAATGTCAGCGCGCTGGATTTCGATCCGCAGAATCCGAAGGTCGTGGTTGCGACGGTCCGGGTCAAACCTCACACGCCCCTGCGGACGGATACAACCGCGTCCCTCAATTTCACCGGCCTGACGGGTGTGGCCTATGTGGATCTGAACGGCGGCAGCCTGGATGCGCCGTTGCTGATCAAGCCGGATTCGGATGAAGTCCCGGTCATGCATGCCGAACGATCCCTGTTCGACGATATCGTCAGCGGGGCGCGGGATGTGCTGAAGCAGGCCGATTCGGCCCTGAACAGCATCGACGGTTTCCTGAAGGAAAACAGCCCGACCGTGACGAAAACATTGAAGAACGTGGAGGAATTTTCTTCCGCACTGGCTGCCAATTCCGCAGGCGTGTCCGACTTCATGGCAAACCTGTCATCGGTCTCCAAGGCTCTGACCAGCCTGTCCGGGCGTATGGAGAAGCTGGTCGATCAGGGCGAACGAATCCTGGCGGCAGTGCCCTCCGACGATGTTACCAAGATCGTTCAGAATATCTCGGAGTTTTCCGACGGTCTGGCCAATGCGCGCCAGAGTATCGACAAGGTCATGGCAGATGCCGAGGTGGCGGCAAAGGATCTGCAAGCCTTTACGAGCGGCTTGAACAGCAGCCTGGAGGACGTGCAGAAAATCGTCAAGGCGGTCGATCCGGAAGACGTCAGGAAGACCGTGAAAGGTGCAGCTGCGATCGGGGAACTGCTTGAAAAGCGCAGCCCGGACATCGACAGCTTGATTGCCTCCACGTCGACGGCCATGGACAATATCAGCGACATTTCGGGCACCATTCGCGACCGGAAAGAAGCGATCTCGGATGTGATCAAGAGCACGAACGCGGTGATAGGCAAGGTCGACACGTTCATTACGCGTGGGAACGAACTTGCCCAGGCGATCGATCCGGATCGGGTATCGAACATCGTGACCAATGTGGACACGTTCAGCACGGGGTTGAACAGCACGCTTGGAAACGTCGACCAGATCGTGGCCAATATCGACCCGCAAAAAGTGGGTGAAGCGGTCGACGGCGCTGCTGCCGTGGTGGCCAACATCAATGCGCAAAAAGAGCAGATCAACGAGATCATCGCTTCGACGAAATCCACCGTCCAGAATTTCGAGTCGTTCTCCGCAACCGTTCGAGGTCAGGATGACCGTATCATCGGGCTTGTGGACGATGTGCGTTCCGCAGCCAACGCCTTCACACAGACCCTGGCGGACGCCGACGGTATCCTGAAGGCGGTGGACCCGGATCAGGTGTCGAATATCGTCGGCTCTGTCGCCAATGTCACGGGCGGCCTGTCGGAGAACAAGGAAAGCATCGACGCCATGATTGCCTCGGCACGCAACGCCGCGGCAAATGTGGAAAAGATGACGAACGACCTGTCGCAGCGCACGCCAGATGTCGATCAGATCATCACCGACGCAAAGGAAATGACCGCGACGCTGAATGCGACATCCACGCGAATTCAAGGGATCGTGGATCAGGTCGGGACCATGGTCGAGGGTGACGGCGAAGGCCTGATTGTCGAGGCGACAAAGGCAGCAACGGCCATTCGCAAGGTGGCCGATGCCTTTGAATCGCGAGCGGATTCGATTGCCGGCGGCTTGTCCAAGTTTGCCAACCAGGGGTCCGCGGACTTCATTGCCGCGATGTCGCAGGTCAATCGGACACTTGTTTCGATCCAGCGGGCAGTGGAAAGTTTCGACAGGAACCCGAACCGGATCATCTTCGGGGGCGAAGCAGTGCCGACCTACACGGGCGGCGGACACAGAAGATAAACGGGAAGCCGGAAGCACAAGCGAGGCTGCGGAATGGCGTATGGGGGCTATTGAAGGCATGAACAGCGGATCGGCACATATCAGCCGAAGGCGGTTCCTGGGCGTCTGCGGGGCCGGTCTGACGCTTGCCGGCTGCGCCAGCTCAGGCCCTACCGCGCTTTACGGCATCGATGCTGCGAACGTCCCGGCAAGCGGGCAGCGCAGGAAAAGCAAGCAGGTTCTGGTGCCGCGGCCGCGCGCCCTCAAGGCACTGGACACCGAGTTCATCGCCGTGGTCGACAAGGGACCGGTCTACAGCTACTTCCCGAAGGTCGCCTGGACCGATTCCCTGCCCAGTGTGGTGCAGTCCAAAATCGTCCAGACTCTGGAAAACACCAACCGCCTGCGCGGTGTCGGATTCCCGGGCGAAGGCTTGCTGATCGACTATCAGCTTCAGACGGATCTCAGGTCGTTTGAATTTCATATCGACGGCACCAACAGAGGGGTCGTCGTGATCGCCGCCAAGCTGGTCAACGATCGCAATGGCCGGGCGATCGCCAACAAGGTCTTTCGTGCTGAAGTCGCCTCCGGCGGGACCTCCGTCGATCAGGCGGTCGCCGCCCTGAACAGCGCCGCCGACCGGGTTTTTTCCGAAATGGCGCAGTGGATCCTGGCGCGGGTCTGACCGGAAACTGTCTTTGGGTAAGTTTTTTGCTCAAAGACATGTCATCCATGCATTCTTTTGTTGCCTAAAAGATATCCTCAAGCGACACTTAGTTCCAAATGTAACTAACAGGCACCGCCTGGCACCACGGGCCGCGCTTTCGCGGCCCCGGCCGGCGGCAAGACCTGGAGCAGGAGGGAGTGTATCCATTGAGGCAAGGGCGGACATGAACGGGCAGGTATCGGTTTCTGACGAGGTCCGGTTCGATCTTCAGGCGTTTCTGCCGTATCGGATTCGCGTTTTCTACACCGACGTGACGAGCACGTTGTCGGAAATTTACATCCGTGACCACCAACTGACGCCGTCGGAATGGCGGTCCATGGCGATCCTCGGCGCCACCGGCAGAATGCCGGCAACGGAAATTGTCGAACGGTCCAGCATGGACAAGGTGTCGGTCAGCCGGGCGGTGAAGAAAATGCACGAACGCGGTCTTCTGGAAAAGACCAACAACGCCGAAGACGGACGGAGTTCGCTGCTGAGCCTTTCTGAAAAAGGGCGGACCATCTATTTCGACCTCGTGCCCAAGATGCTGGCCGCCGAGGCACGCATGTTCGACGGGGTCAGCGATGAGGAAGTGTCGGCCTTTGTCGCGACCATGGCAAAAGTCCGCCAGAACCTGCAGAAGGCATAGCGGCTTCAGTCGACGCTTTCCACACGTTCCGGGAGAGAATACGCCTCCCATTTCTTCCGGGGGATTTCCCCGCCGACGGCGAATTCGAAGGCGACGACGGATGTCATGTCCGCGGTGGTCTCGCATTTGAAGCGTATCTCATACCAGCTGTTGCCGTCGTGAAAGGCTCCGCCGTCGGCCTCGATTGCCTGGCGGCCGGTCAACCGCACGTCGGATTTTGCATAGGCGACCAGGAAGTTCGGCTTGAACTTCTGGTTCCAGCGATGGACCTGTTCCAGGGCTTCAAGGTTGCACAGCTGGATGATCCGGTCCTCGTCCACCAGCTGACGCAGGCGTGCTTTCGCTTTCCGGCTTTTGGGATTGTCCAGTATGGCGGCGGCATAAAGCTGTGTGGCACGGATCATTCCGTCGGGCGTTTCCAGCCGGGCTGTTCGGGGTTCCAAGCCGGTATTGTCCGAAGGGGCCGTTGAGGGAGGGGCTGCGTCTGTCCGTTCTGCCGGTGTCGTGTCTTCCGGCAGGGGGGCGAGATCCGGGGACGGAACAACAGGAACGGCTTCTGACGCGATGATTTCGATCGCAATTCCCTTGATGACCTCCGGCTTCGGAAGCTGCTTCAATGGGTTCAGGCCAAGCGCTGTTGCGATGAAGATATGAACAACAAGGGCGACGCCGGCCCAGAGCCAGATCGTCCTGTCTTCCCCGATGTGCGCCAGAGTCCGCATGCCTGGAGCGACCTGTCCTCATGGTTCCGCCGTTTTCGGAAAATCGGAAAACGAGCCCGCCGGTCCGCCTGCTCCGGCTGAAAGGTGCCAAGACAGGAAGAGGGGGTGATCAGGGCATAAAAAAGGCGGCCATGCGGCCGCCTTTTCCGTGTCTGGAGATATTTTCCGTCTTAATCGAGACGTCCGCTGGCATGGGCCAGCATGGTGTAGACCTTGCCGGTATCCGACGTCAGATAGGTCTGGCCCAGCATGTTGTCCCGGTCGTTGCGCGAAACCTGGGCGAGCAGCTGTTCGAAATCAGCCACATACCGTTCCACGGCGGTTCGGAATTCCGGGTCGCGGGAATATTTCTGGCTGATTTCATCGAAGGTCTGCTGACCCTGCAGGGTGTAGAGGCGACGGGTAAAGACGTGCCGCTCGCCCCGCTTGTAGCGGTCCCACAGGTCGACGAAGGTTTCGTGATCGATGGCCCGGGCGATGTCCACGGACAGCGAGTTCAGGCTTTCCACCGTGTTCAGGGATGCGCGCTCCTGGTCGGGAGAGGCATTTTCCTCATCGCGCGAGGCTCGGCGCAGCAGGTCGGAGACCCAACCCTTGCCGGCGCTTTGCGGTTCGCTTGCCGGTGACGGCCGGCGCGGCGTCTCGCTCTGGCGGGACGGAGCGGATGGTCGCGGAGCCGGCTGGCTCGGTGCCTGCTGGGACCGGCTCGGAACCTGGAAGGCCGGAGCGGGCGCTGCAGCTTGCGGAGCGGGAGCGGATGCCGCGGCAGCGGATGCGCTGCGCTCCTGTGGCCGTGAGATGTCGAGCGCATTGGACTGTCGTGCGACGATGTCGGACAATTCGGTCAGCGCCCGGATCTGCTCATTGACGACCTTGCGCAACGCGGCGGTGGATTCTTCCGCCTCGTCCGGAAGGTTCAGGACGCCCTGCTTGAGCTCGTTGCGGGTGGCTTCGAGTTCGCGGTGGACGTCGCGGGCCGTGTCGCGCATGCGCACCGCGGCCTCGTTGAAACGTTCGGAGGCATCGGAAACCGTGCGCGACATTTCCGACATGATGTCGTCCTGAGCGGAACGGATCGCATCGCGGGCCTTCTGGCCTTCCATGCCGGCTGTGAGGCGCATGGATTCGAACTGCTCGGTGACCTGCTTGGTGGCCGCTTCTGCGGCCGCGCCCAGCATGCCTGCGGCTTCGCGAGCCTTGTCGTCCGCCGTTTCCAGCGTCTGCGACAGGGTTTCGGTGAAGGACCGCATGAGCTTGTCGACGGCTTCCGTCTTGGCCAGCAGCGTGTCGGCGACCTCCTCGATGGCGGTCTTGCGTTCGGAGACACGGCCCTCGACGGAGCGGTTGGTGTCTTCCAGATAGCGTGCCGCGGAGGTCAGTTCTTCCGTCTGGCTGCCGAACTTGTCGGTCAGGTTGCGGATGTCGGCGAGCGTGGTCATGACCACGTCACGCAGCGCATCCACCTGTTCGCCGATCAGGCCGGTCGTGCTGGTGGTGTCGGTCACGGCCCGATCCACGGCAACCCGGAACTCGTTCACGCGGCGGCCGAGGCTGACCTCGACGTCGTTGAGGTTCGTTCCGGCGGAGGCGAGGACGGTCTGCAGGTTGGTGTTCGTCTCCTCCAGCTTGGAAAGGATGTCCGTGACATCGGCTTCAAGCTGCTGCTTGGTGGCAAGCAGGGACTTGGTCGCCTGGCTGCTGCGCTCGTCGATGCTGGCGACAATCCGTTCGCCGGCGTCCACCAGGGACCGGGTGGCATTCAGACCGTTCTGGGCGAAGGTGTCCGCCACTTCGCGTCCCTTGACGTTGATCGCGTCCAGGATCGCGGTGTGGATTTCGCCGATACGGCCGGTCAGGTCGGTCGCCCGTGCCTCGATGGCGGTAATCAGGGCGTTGCCGTCGGTGCCGATCAGCTTGGAGAACTCGCCCGACCGGTCTCCGAAGGCCTGGTTGAGGGTCGAGGCCTTTTCGAGCATTTCGTTGGCAACCTCATTGCCACGCTGAACCAGAAGTTCGGCCGCTTCGTTGACCGCGGAATGGACGCGGGCGCGAACCGTGTCGGCTTCGCCGGACATGCGGCCCCGGACGTCTTCCAAGGTCTTGTTCAGGGTCAGACGCGCCTGTTCGCTTTCCGCGGACAGGTTGCCGGAAATTTCGGCGATGGTGCGGGACAGGTCGCTGCGGACCTTCTCGCTCTCGCCGGTCAGGGATCCGGAGAATTCCGCGATGGTGCCGGCATAGAGCGCGCGGGCCTTTTCGCTTTCCGCCGTCAACGTGCGTGCGGCGTCGGCGACGGCCGACAGAAGCAGGCCGCGGACCTTCTCGCCTTCACCGGACATCTTTTCCGAAGCGCCGTTGAGGGCTTCCTGAATGATGTCATGCATCCGGGTGCTTTCGGTGGACAGCGTGCTGCCGGCTTCCGAAATGATCTGGGTGAGCAGATCGCGGGCCTTTTCCGTCTCCGTGCTCAAGGCACCGGAGATGCTTTCCAGGCGCTCGTTGAGCACCGTTTCCAGCTGGCCGGCACGGGTGTCCAGGGTCTCGGCGACTTCGAACACCTTGGCCCCCAGGGAGACATTGATCTCGGCGATGCGTTCCGACAGGGATTCCGTCAGTTCTTCGCTCTGGCGGGCAAGCACGGTTCCGGCTTCCGCAAGGCGATTGTCCAGAGCGGACGTCATCTCGTCCTGGCCTTCGACGAAAGCCTTGGCGATTTCCTTGGTGCGGCTGATCAGGGTTTCGCTGATCTGGCGCGCCCGGTTGTCCAGGGTTTCATCGATCCGGTCCGTACCGGAGGTCATGGTGATGGCCAGATGTTCCGCTTTTTCGGAAATGGAGCCGGCGGCTACGTCAACATGTTCGGTCAGAATACGGCCGATTTCCTGAGCCCGTTCGGCCAGGGTGTTGCCGGCGGCTTCAACCCGCTGGCCGAGCTGAAGCGTGATGGCATCGGACCGGTCGGCGAGGACGTCGGTGATGTTGCGGGTCTTGTCTTCCAGCGTATCGCTGATGCTGGCCGTGCGCTGATCGATGGCATCGGAAAGAAGCGCGGTCCGCGTTTCGAGCGCCGCCTCGAAGGAGGCCGTGCGCTGATCGAGGGTCAGGTCGATCGTGTTGATCCGGCTGTCGAGAGACGCATCGAGGCTGGTGATGCGCGTGTCGAGTGCCGCTTCGAAGGAACTGGTCCGCTGGTCGAGCGTCATATCGATCGTGTTGATGCGGCTGTCGAGAGACGCATCCAGACCGGTCAGGCGGGTTTCGAGCGCTTCGGTCAGGATCTGGGTCTTGGCGTCGAAAGCATCGACAAGCTGTCCGCCGCGTTCGGTCACGAGGCTTTCCAGTTCGTTCAGGCGGCCCGACAGGCCTTCCTGCAATTGCTGTCCCTGGACTTCGATGGTCTGGGTGATGTTGTTGCCCACTTCGGCAAATTCAGCGGTGACACGCTCGCCGCGGCTGGCGACGAGTTCCGCAAGCTGGGTGCCGGTGTCGGCCAGCTTCTGGGTGATCGCGGAGGTTTCGTACCCGAGGGAGGCGGAGATCTCGGTGGTGACCGAGTTCATGGCTTCGCGGAAGAGAACGCTTTGCTCTTCCATGGTCGCCGCGATTTCCCGGCCGCGCTCGGACAGACGTTCGTCCAGTTCCATGCCGTTGACGGAAATTGCCGTGTAGATACGCTCGGAAATACCGCCGAGTTTTTCCGCCAGTTCGCCGCCGTGTACGGTGATCGTCTCCGTAAGGGAGCCGGCGGTCTCGTCGAGTTTGGAGGCGATTTCGCCGCCGCGCAGGGACAGGTCGACAACGATCGACTCGCCGGTGCCGCGCAGGATCTCGGCGACCTCGGTGCTGCGCTCCGACAGGGTGTCGACAATTTCCGCGCCCTTGACGGAAATGGTGTTGGTGACCTCCTGACCGCGTTCGGAAATGCTTTCCACGACCCGGTCGCCGGTTTCGGCAAGCGACGCGTCGAGGCTTGTGACGCGGGAATCGACCGTACTGATGAGTTCTTCGGTGCGCGACGTGATCGTGTCGATCAGTCGGCCGCTCGTCAGAGACAGGTTGGCGTTGATTTCCTCGCCGCGCTGCGTGATCGCCTCGCCGACGCTCGTGCCGGTGGTTTCCATCGAGGTGCGGAATTCTTCCGCCTTTTCGCTCAGCGTCTGGACGACCTGATTGCTGGAAGCCGAAAGGGTTTCGTTGATGTCGGTACCCTTTGCGGACAGGGTTTCGACGAAGCTGGCCGCGGTTTGGGCGAACTGCTCGTTGATGTCGGTGCCGCGAGTGGTCAGGGTTTCCCAAAGCTGGGTACCGGTCGACGACAGGTTTTCGACCAGGTCATTGCCGGTGGAGCTTAGCTGGGTGACATAATCTTCGGCGCGGGTCGACAGCGTGTTGACCATGTCATTGCCGGTGGAGCTGAGCTGCGTGACGTAGTCGTCCGCGCGCAGGGACAGCGCCTCGATCATGCGTTCGGTGGCCGAATCGACCGTGGTACCGAACTGATCGGATGTGGAAGAGAGCTGGGCTGCGAAGCTTTCGTGCGCACCGGAAATGGTTTCGCGGACACGTTCGGCATTGATCGCGATGGATTCACGCTGGCTGACCAGTTCCTCGATCAGCGAGCGGATCTTCAGTTCGTTCTCATTGTAGGAGCGTTCCAGCGACGAGACCTCGTTGTGGACAAGGACTTCCAGCTCGCTGGCACGGGCGATGGCGCGCTCGATCCCGTCGCCCATGGCGGAAACTTCGCGACGGATGGCTTGACCTACGCTCAGGATGGATTCCTTGGCCATGCTTTCCGGTTCGGCAAGGCGCAGGGCGACCTCGGTCATGCCGCGGGCGACGATGCGCATTTCCTGCGCGCGCCAGATCATCATGGCCATGACGAAGAAGAAGATCACCGGCACAACGATGCCGATGCCGGAAAGAATCAGCGCGGGCGAATTCGCAAGGGAGCTGAAGTCGGTGATCGTGGCAAGCTGGTCGCCGAAGGAAGAGGCGAACAGGCTGCTGCCGACGCCGATCCACAAAACGCTGAGCGCGAGCGCGCCCCAGAACGGTGTCGAGGACGGGCGGCGCTGAAGCGCGAAAATGAGGTTGCCGATGTTTCGGCGGTCGTCATTGGCAGCAGGTGGGCGACTGCCGCGGCCGCCGCGTCGGCGCGACGCACGCGTTTCATCGCGGGAGCTCTTGGCGTCCTGTCCGTCGGGTGTTTCGGGGGCGGAGCGGGCCGCTGCGTTATCGCTTGCCGAAGCGCTGGCTGTTTCTGCCGCCACTTCTTCAGCGAATTCCGGTCCGCCAAAATCGAGCTTAAGGGCCTCTTCGACAGCAGACAGCGCTGCTTCCGCCGGGTCTTTAACCTTCGGGGGATTTGCCATATTTGGATCGCCTCACGTCCGTACTCAGTACACTTCGGTAATCTCGGCTGGCCGAGTGGTCTACCGAACGCTTTGACCTCGAAAACGACAGGGGGAAGCGACTGGCGCTTTCCTCGATCGATGCTTCCGTGGCCTGGCTGGTTTGGGGGGTCGCCGCAGACCGACTGACAGCATATTATGCCGAACAGCCTTTTCCCCACCTTGCCGCATCGCTTTACCTAATGGCACACTCTCTCCTAATGAACAAGAAACAGCAATGCTGTTAATGACCTAGGAACGGCTGACAATGTCGATTAAGAGCACTGAAGAAGGTCCTGGAAAAGCTGAAAAAGGGGCTGTGAAAGGGCGTTCGAAAACGGTTGTGCCAACATCGGCGCAAAAACGCTGGTTGTCGAAAGGGCTGAATCAGCCGGGTGGAAAGCTGCCCCTTTTCGACGACGCCGGACGTGAAGTTCCGGCGCGCACAATCCGCGCCTGTATCGCCGCAGGGTGGGCAGAGCCTTGGTTTTCCAACCCAATCAAGCCTGACTGGCTCGTCTGCAAGCTGACGACAAGTGGTGCCGCGGCGCTTGGCGCAACCGGAAAATCGAAAAAGAGTTAACGTCGCTTCCTGCTCGCGAGTGCCCATCGGGAAGGCAAAAGCCGCACCGGCTAAGGAGTTTTGACGGCGGCTCCTCAAAAGCCACCTAAACTTACGTTAACCATTTTTTCAGTTTTTTGGGGATCTTGCCGTCAGGCGACCCGTTCGCCACGGTCTTAACGAGTTGTTCGGCCATCGAGGGCCATGATGACTTTGTCATAACCGGCATGCCCAGGGAGGAGGGCCCCGGAACGAACGCTTCTTGCGAGGGCAACTCAATGGCCATGACTTCCATATCCCGGCAACAGAGCCGGCTCCACTTCCAGGCTCCGATCGATCTTGTCCGCCTTGCCGCGAACACGCTGGGCAACCGGGACCTCGAAATCCAGGTCCTGCGACTGTTCGTGACCCAAAGTACCGGTGCGCTGAAAAAGCTTACGGCAGAAACGGACACCGGTGTTCTTCACGATCTGGTCCATACGTTGAAGGGCTCGGCCCGCGCGGTCGGCGCCAGTACCGTTGCGGAGCGCTGCGAAGAACTTGAGCAGGGTCTGGATGAGACCGGGACGCCGGATTTCTCGGGCTTGTTCCAGGCGGTGGACGAGGCGAACGGTTATATCGCGGACCTGCTGACCGACTGAGACGGCAACCGGACCGGCGGACATGAACCGCAAAAGCGCCGTTTCCGAAGCGGTGTCCGATGCCATTTTGGGCATTCGCCGGCTGGTATTTGTGCGGTTTCCATAATCAGAATCCTTGACGTTTGCCTGCGAACGTATATGTCGGGTCTGAATTATCGTCTAACCCCTCCCGTAATTACCTGATCAGACGCGGATCATGCCGAAAATCACTTATATTGCTGCCGATGGTGCACAGACCGAGGTCGAAGCCGCCGAAGGCTCCACCGTCATGGAAAATGCCATCAAGAACATGGTTCAGGGCATTGAGGCCGAATGCGGCGGTGCCTGTGCCTGCGCAACCTGTCATGTCTATGTGGACGATGCCTGGACCGACAAGGTCGGCAAGCCGGAGCCCATGGAAGAGGACATGCTGGACTTCGCCTATGACGTGAAGCCGAATTCGCGCTTGTCCTGCCAGATCAAGGTGACTTCCGACCTGGATGGCCTGGTCGTCCATGTTCCCGAGCGTCAGGCCTGATCGGACGTCATGAACCGGCCGGCGGTTCACCGGCGGCCGGCTGGATCCTATTTAGAAAAGTAAGCCGATCTTCCCGGCCCCGATGCTCTAAGCCGGGTTGCCTTTGGATCGGCGCTTGAACCTCATTCTGAATCGATAGCTGCGTTCTGCGGCAATCACCTGATTGCTTTGCGAAGGCGAGTTGCCAGTCACTGCAATCCGGCTGACTGCTGCAAACCCTGGTGTGTGCCTCTCGGCTGGCTCGCTACACGAAAGCCCCGGTGCATGCGGCGCACCTGGCAGGCCCCTGGTTCCTTAAAACATCGAACACGATCTGACGGCGGTTTGTCTTGCAGATGACAGTCGCGGGAGCGCCTTTTCGATGGCGCTTTGTGGACGTCGGCCGCCCATCCGGATCGCAGCTGGCGATCACCTTGTTCAATACGGTCATGGTTGCCCCCGCTTCTTTCGGTTCAGTTGACAGCTCCCCGGTCAGTGGGGCGGCTCCGCCCGCTTTTCCTTCGCCAGACGTCGCGTTGGCAATATTCTGATTTTTGGTGTATTCTGTAAAATAACAACTATCGGTATATTATTTTTATTCTTTTTGAATCATGCATTTAAGCGAGTGGGGGGATAATTATGTACCTTTCCGACGAGACTATCGAAGCCGCGTTGCTTTCCGGCTCTCACGAAATCGAACTGCGCCAAGAGCTTGGGGACGCGACCTATGAGGAACTGCGCGGTCTCGGCGCGGAAATAAGCGCCGGGTCTCCGGTACCGGCCGTTCCAGCCGGTGTCTCGCCCCAGGAAGTGTTCGGTTTCGGAAAGCCGCGGAAGGCAATTTATATTCTGCCGGGCATTATGGGCTCGAAGCTTTCGGTCAGATCCGATCTTCGCGATAATCTCATCTGGTTCGACCCGGCCAGCATCGCCCTGGGACAGGTGGAGAAGCTCAAATACAGGCCCGGCAAGGACAATGTCTTCGCTTCGGGCGTGTTCTGGGCGGCCTATGGCTGGTTGCGTCTGAAACTGAGCGTTGCCGGATACAAGACCCGCTTCCTGCCCTTTGACTGGCGGTACCCCACCATTGAACTCGGCGATGCCCTCTACAGGCAGATCCTGGCGGACGGCGACAGCGACGTCACATTGATCGCCCATTCCATGGGGGGGCTCGTAGCCCGGCAGGTCGCCAAACTGGACGCGAGCGCTAAAAAGATCAGCCGGATCATAACCCTCGGTACCCCTAATAACGGCTCCTACTCGCCCGTGCAGGTGTTCCGGAACGTGCATTCGATGGTCGCGAAGCTCGACAGGCTCGACCCGCTTCATTCCGCGGAGGACATCATTCAGGACGTCCTGCGCGACTACCCGGGGCTGGTGGAAATGATGCCGGACCCGAAGCTGCGACCGAACGAGAATTATTTCGATCACGCGAGCTGGCCCAATTCGGGAACGCGTCCGGTGCAGAAGGTGCTGGACGCCGCCTTGGAGGCGCATAACGACCTGCCGCTTCCAGACGACCGGTTTTACCAGATTATCGGCATCGGCGAGAAGACCGTCGTCTCGGCCGAAAAGACGGGCAACGAATTGCAGTTCCGCTATTCGCTCGACGGCGACGGAACGGTGCCGCGCGATCTGGCGGAAATGGACGGCCTGCCGAAGACCTTCGTGGAAGAAAGCCACGGGGGGCTGGTGAAGAACCGGTCGGTGCTGTCCACCCTGGAAAGGCTTCTGGAAGGCAAGCCGCCCCGCACGCTCGCCGAGCGGGATCGTTACGTTTCGAATGTGCTCTTCGAAACCGTCGCCGAGGAAGTTATGTCGGAGGAAAAACTGCGCGCGCGCCCCATGCCGCAGGTCGACGAAACGGCTCGCGTGCAGGATTTCGCCGAAGAGTTCCTCGGCGCGCCGAGCAGACCCGCGCCGCCAGCAGGCAGAGTCCTTTCAGCGGCTGCCGTCCCCGAAATCCGCATGATCGGCGGCTATCCGGCCAACCTGATCCTGCAAGCGACCGAGAACTGGGAAAAGGCTGCTCCGTTGCGCGCAAAGGGCAGAGCCGCGGTGGCGGCGGGGGAAGCCTTCCAGGCGGAAAGCGATGTACGCCGGCCGATTTACGCCAAGCGCAAGGTCAGTCAGCTGATCCAGATCGCGGCGGAAACAGAAGGGGCGGTGACGATGCCTGCCTCGCTCGAACGCGTCGTGGCCATGGCGGAGCGCAACCCGGCAGAGGCGATCGACGCGCTGCTCAACGAGCGCGTTCTGAACGAAGCAGAGGAATTCCTCTCCGTCCTGTTTGTGAAACGCGCAGCGATCGTCAACAAGTCGGTCGGGCGTATCGTGGCGCGTGGAACGCGCCAGGGCTTCGGTACCGGCTTTCTGGTCGCGCCGGGCGTGCTGATCACCAACCATCATGTCCTCGGCACTGCGTCGGATGCGCGGAATGCGGCGGTTCAGTTCGACTACGAGTTGAATGCTCGATACAGGCAACTGAGTTCGGAGACTTTCGAGTTCCGGCCGCAGGATCTTTTCTTCTCCGACCGGTCGCTCGATTTCGCGCTCGTCGCCGTGGCGGAAACGGGCCTGGACCAAGGGCATTCCCTGAACGACTACGGCTATCTGCCGCTCGATGAAAAGGTCGGCAAGATCCGGGCGGAAGCGCCGGTGAACATCATCCAGCATCCGCAGGCGGGCCTGAAGCAGGTCGTGTTCCGCAGCAGCAAGATCTTCCCGCTCCCGTCCGAACTCGATCCCGGCAATTCCTATTCCGGCAAGTCCATCGACACCGCCGCTCATTATTCCGGTGACACCAAGCCCGGCTCCTCCGGCAGTCCGGTCTTCAACGACACATGGGAAGTCGTTGCCCTGCATCACAGCGCCGTCGCGGAGATGGATGCCCAGAGACGCATACGGATGAAGGACGGCAGCTTCAAGCTGCCCGCGGACATCGTCGACGGCGACGACATCAAATGGGTCGCAAACGAAGGCATCCGCGTTTCCAGGATCATGAAACACTTGCGAGGACTGAAAAAGGACGGCGTGTTTCAGGGGAAGGGCCTGGAACTCGTTCAGCGGGTCTTCGTAGTCGGCGACAAGGCCACCTCGAATGGCGCGTTCAACCGGCCGATGCCGCGTCGGATATTCTCTGTCATCGAAGATCCCGACGCTTCCGGAGTTCAAGAGGAGGCGGTCCCGGAGGTCGAGCCCGATCGGGAAACCCGGTATTCTCAAGGGGACAAAACCCCGGCAACAGGTTTTTCGGCGGTGCGGACGCCAGGCGGTGTCTCGATCACCGTTCCACTCACCGTCCAGTTGTCGCTCGGGCAGGCCGGTCTGCCGACGCTCTCGGCTCCGACGGAGGGTTCGCCACCGCCTCCCGTATTCCTGGGTGGCCAGGGTCTCGTCAGTCCCGCTGCCGGAGGCGAATTCGCCGAGGAACGGCTCTACACGGTGGCCGATCTGGCCGACCGGACTGGATATGATCCGGATTTCCTCGGTGTGACGGTTCCTTTCCCCGGCCTTCGGGAGACCGCCCCGGGACATCCGGCGCAAAGGCTCGACAACGGCAAGACACAGCTAGACTACGATCATTACAGCGTCGTGATGAACGCCGACCGACGCATGGCCTATGTCTCCGCCGGCAACCATGATCCCGCCGCCCCCTTCAAGCCCGCGCGCGGCAAGGAGCCCTGGAGCTTCGATCCGAGGCTTTCAGAAAACGAGCAAGCGGGAAATGATCTCTACAAGAACAACGATCTGGACCGGGGGCATCTGCTGCGCAGGGTCGACGGGTCCTGGGGTTTCAGCGAACAGGCGGCCGTTCGCGCCGATCACGACACCTATTTCTGGACCAACATCACGCCGCAGCACAAGGCCTTCAATCAGTCGAAGCAAAAAGGGGTTTGGGGAGAGCTGGAAAACTCGGTCATGCGGCAGGCAACCGCAACGCAGACCCGGTTTTCCGTTTTCAACGGGCCGATCTTCGGCAAGAACGACAGATCCCATCGCGGGATCAAGATCCCTGCAGGCTTCTGGAAACTCGTAGCCTTCGCGACAGACTGCACGCTCCATGCATTGGCGTTCCGGCTGGGGCAGGAAGAACTGCTCGTGGACATTCCGCTCGAAAGAATCCTGCCGGAGGAATTCGGCGTCTTCCAGATCCCGGTTTCCGAACTGGCCGACCTCGTGCATATGGATTTCGGTCCGTTGGAGGCCGCGGACACGCTCTTAAAACGGCAGACTTCGCTGGAGAGCCTTGCGCCGGGACACCGCCAGATCGAAATCCGCCAGCCGGGGAATATCGTCGTCTGACCGGGGCCGGGGCGAGACGGAACCTTCCATCCGGATCGCTTCCGGTCATTATTCCGCAGCCTGTGGCGCAGGCTGGCGGAACCAGAAGTCGACCTCGTTGCCGGTAGCGGGATTGCCCGGAATGATGCTGGCCAGGAACAGGCTGGCGCCGGCCATGGCTGCGCCTGCCAGAAATACGGCGGCGGGCGAGTAAAGCCAGATGAAGCCGAAGACGACGGGAATGAAGACCGCGGCGATGTGGTTGATCGTGAAGGCGACACCAGAGGTCGGGGCAATGTCGCCCGGATCGGCGATTTTCTGGAAGTAGGTCTTGATCGCGATCGCAATCGCAAAGAAGGCGTGGTCGATCACATAGAGCCCGGCGGCGACATGCTCATTGGTGACAAAGGCATAGCTCAGGAACACCACGATCAGGCCGATATATTCCAGCATCAGTGCCTTGCGTTCGCCGAAACGGACGATCAACTGACCGATCTTGGGCGCCAGGGCCATGTTGAACAGGCCGTTCAGCAGGAAAAGCCCCGCGACCTCATGAACGTCGTAGCCGAAACGTTCGACCATGAGGAAACCGGCGAAGACGGTGAAGATCTGCCGGCGGGCGCCGGCCATGAAGGTCAGCGCATAAAACAGCCAGTAACGCTTGCGCAGGACGAGTTTCTTGCGCTGGGGCACGCCTTCCTTGAATTTCGGATAGGCGACCAGCAGGAAGACCAGAACCACCAGGGTCAGACAGCCGGACACCAGAAAGACGGTGGTGAACGACAGGTCGAACATCTTCCAGCCGATGAAGATCAGCCCGTAGGCCACAAGCTGGGCAAAGGCGCCGACGGCGATGATCTTGCCCATGCTGGCGGCGGCGGTCGCCTTCGGCAGCCACTGCAGGGACAGCGACTGGGCCATGGTCTCGTAGTAGTGGAACCCGAGCGACATGATCAGCGTGGTCGCGTAGAACCCGATCTCGGTCGGAAAATAGCCGGTGACCGCAACGCCGATGCCGAGCAATGCCAGCGAGACATAGGCGAGTGTCTGCTCACGCATGATCAAGAGGAGGAAGATCGCGGCGAAACTCAGGAAACCCGGGATTTCCCGGATCGACTGCTGAATGCCGATTTCCCGGCCGGTGAAGGCGAGTTCCTGAACCGCGAAATTGTTCATCAGGTTCCACCAGCCGGCAAAGGACAGCTGCATGGCGCCGGCCATGATCATGAGAAGAACGGCCGGGGAGCGCCAGCCGGTGAGGGAGGAGGGGGCGGCGCTGCGGGTGAAGTAGCTCATCTTGGTGGACTCGAATATGAAACGTCAGGTTTGTTGACGTTCTAAGGTGTTCCGCTCTTGCGTGTTAGCGCTGTTTTGTCATCATATGTCGCCAACTCGCCAAACATTGGATTCCGGAGCGTCTCGTGTCGATTCATCCTGAGCTTTCGCATTTCCCGACAGAACGGATCGCGGCAAAGATCATCGGGTTGGCCTCGTCCCAGCCACGCGGCTCGGTGACCGAATGGCATTCCCACGAAACCGCTCAACTGTTTCATGTGGTCAAGGGTTCGCTGGCGATCCATACCGAATGCGGCACTTTTTTCGCTCCACCGGAACGGGCCGTCTGGTTACCGTCCCGGTTGCCTCATGAAACCCATTACCTGTCCGACACCGAGATCCGGTACCTCTACATTCAGAACGAGGTGGCGATGGACCTGCCGCAGGAGCCTCAGGTGCTGCAGGTCACCAGGTTGTTGCGGGAGCTGATCCTGGAGTTCATGTCCTATCCGCGTCAGGAAACGGCAGAGGGGCCGGCCGCCAGGATCGGTGAGGTGATCCTGGATCAGCTCAAGATGCTTCCGGTTTCGCCGCTGCAGCTACCGATGCCGCAGGATGCAAAGCTGCGCGCCTTGTGCGAGGGGATTGTGCGGTGTCCGGCCGAAGTTCCCGCCCTTGCCGAGGCCGCCGCGGCTTGCGCCATGTCGGTGCGTTCGTTCGAGCGGCGGATCCGGGAGGAAACCAACATGAACTACCGGACGTGGTGCCGGCAGGTGAAGCTGTTCCGCGCGCTGGAACTGTTGTCGGCCGGCCGGCCGGTTTCGGATGTCTCCCACAAGTTGGGCTACGAAGGGCCCAGCGCCTTTGTCTCCACGTTCAGGAAAGCTTTCGGAGTGACGCCGGGCCGTTATTTTTCCGACAAGCTTCCAGATTGATCTGGCTCATGGCGCGCTGATGGGCAAAAATCCGAATATCAGCGCATTCAAAAACTTGGGGTGGAATATGTTCAAGAAAATACTCCTGCCGATCGATCCGGCCGAAACCAGCTTTGCCGATGACGCATTGGCCAAAGCGACGCAATTCGCCAAGGACTATGGCGCAAAGATCCACCTGCTTGCTGTCTGTCCGGAAGTGCAGAGCTTCGTGGCAAGCCAGCTGCCGGAGGACTTTCAGGCGAAGGAAGTCTCTGAAACCCAGGCAATCCTGGACGGTGTTGTGGGAAAGCTGGACCTGCCGAAAGAGGACATCACTTCGGAAATCCGCGTAGGCACGGTCTATCACGAGGTGATCGAGGCGGCGAACGACAGCGGCTCCGACCTCGTGCTGCTGCATTCGCACAAGCCGGGCTTTGCGACCTATTTCATCGGCTCCAATGCCGCGCATATCGTGCGTCACGCACCGTGCTCGGTGATGGTGCTGCGGGACTGATTGCCTTGGCTGGCGCGCGGAAGTTCAGCGCGCCAGTTCCTTCATGGCCTCGGTGAGGCCTTCCACGGTCAGCGGATACATGCGGCCTTCCATCAGCTCGTGCAGCATCTTGATGGAATGGGTGTAGCCCCAGTGCTCCTCGCGCACGGGATTGAGCCAGACGGCGCTCTTGTAGAGGTCGGTGACCCGCTTGATCCACTCGCTGCCCGGTTCCTCGTTCCAGTGTTCCACCGAGCCGCCCGCGTAAGCGATTTCGTAGGGGCTCATGGACGCGTCGCCGACGAAGATCACCTTGTAATCGGACGGGTATTTGTGGAGCACGTCCATGGTGTCGATGCGCTCCGCGTGGCGCCGCTTGTTCTCCTTCCACACATATTCGTAAAGGCAGTTGTGGAAGTAGAAATGCTCCATGACCTTGAATTCGGTGCGGGCAGCGGAGAACAGCTCCTCGCAGACGCGGATATGGTCGTCCATGGAGCCGCCGATGTCGAAGAAAAGGAGCACCTTGACCGCGTTGCGCCGTTCCGGGCGCATCTTCACGTCAAGCAGGCCCTTGTGGGCGGTGGAGCGGATGGTGTTGTCGAGATCCAGCTCTTCGGCCGCGCCTGAACGGGCAAAATTGCGCAGGCGCTTGAGGGCCACCTGAATGTTGCGGGTGCCGAGCGCCAGCGTGTCGTCCAGATCCTTGAACTCGCGCTTGTCCCAGACCTTGACCGCGCGCCGGTGGCGGCTTTCCTTCTGGCCGATGCGCACGCCTTCCGGATTGTAGCCATAGGCGCCGAAGGGGGAGGTGCCGGCGGTGCCGATCCACTTGCTGCCGCCCTGGTGGCGCTTTTCCTGTTCCTTCAGCCGCTCGCGCAGGGTCTCCATCAGCTTCTCGAAGCCGCCGAGCGCCTCGATCTGGGCTTTTTCCTCTTCCGTGAGATGCTTCTCTGCGAGTTTGCGCAGCCACTCTTCCGGGATCTCCCCGGCGGGCGCATCGCTCAGGAGGTCGAGTCCCTTGAAGACATGACCGAAAACCCGGTCGAACCGGTCCAGGTTGCTTTCGTCCTTCACCAGGGCCGTACGGGCGAGATAGTAGAAATCCTCGACCCTGCGTTCGGCCAGATCCAGTTCAAGGGCTTCCATCAGCGACAGATATTCGCGCAGGGAAACCGGAACGCCGGCGGATTTCAGCTCTGTGAAGAAGGTAATGAACATGAGGGAACGTTAGCGGGAAAGAGCGGGGCGGGGAAGAGGCATGTTCACGCCGCCGAGGTCAGTTACCTTTGGATTTGAAGATCCCGGCAATGGTTCGAAATGGAGCGGTCAGCCGCCATGAAAGCGATGACCGCATGGACTTCAACTCCATAATCTTGGCCTTGAGTTGCAGTGCCTGGGCCATTTTCTTGTCGTTCGTCTTCTGCAGTTTCGCTTCCAGCCTTCGGGCATTCTTTTTCAACGCACGAATGTCGTCGCACCTGAGAGCGTATTTTTTCTGTTGCCTTGAGAGTTCCTTGGCCAGTTTTCCCGCTTCTTTTTCCCTGCGGTGGAGATCGTCCTGCATCGCCATCCGGCTCTCACTGGTCACCCTGTCGCGTTCCGCAGCGAGGACTATCTCGAAGCAAATGGTCTGGAATTCCTGTTGTGCCTGCGGAGAGGCGTATTTCTCCACCAGACTTTTCGTCTCTTCAAATCTTGCTTCAAGGGTCATCTCCCGGCGTCGGGAATCGGTGATCTTGATGCATTGGACCGAATAACGCGTGCCGGCGTTGATCCCGTCACAGCTGAGAAATTTCCGCCACATGTGAAGATCCGTCCAGATATCCTCCGGCGCCGGGCTCCATCCCAGCGGGAGCGCCCGATAGGCATCGAGCCTGTAGCCGACGGCGGACGGACCGAAGAGATTCCATTTCTCCTTGAGCATTCTGTCTCGGGTTGCCGGATCGCCAAGCGATCCGGTCCGGAGCTTGATCCGACCGTTCGGATGAACATCCGCCTGCAGGAGATTGCCGAAATCGCAGGACTTCAGAAGCAGTTCGAGTTCGGACAGATGATTTGGCAGCCATATGTCGTCGTCTGCCAGGTGCGCGACATAGGTGGACCGGGCGTCCTTGAGCGCCGTGTCCCTGTGGGCTTCCCCGTGCCGCTCCCCCTTGGGAAAAGGATAGACCCGGATCCGGCGGTCTCCGGCGGCATAGGTTTCCGCCAGCCTGACCGTTTCTTCCGGTGCCCCATCGCAGACGATAAACAGTTCGAAATCCTGAACGGTTTGTCTCAGGACGCTTTCAACGGCAAATGGCAGCAGCAGCGGCGGACGGTGAATTGCCAGAATGATCGTGAACAGCGGGGAGGTCATGTCCAGCCGGCCATGGCGCGCGCTTCGGCAATTCGCTGGACCGTGTCCGCGCCTTCCCGAGCCGAGGATTTTGGTGCTGGACCACCCTTCACATGAGCGATGAATGCTTCCAGTTCCGCCAGGAGGGGCATTTTGGTGTCGACCCTGATTTCCTGCGTGCCCTTGTCATCTCCGATCGCCGCAAAAAGGACCCGGTTGTCATAGGAATCGGCGAGCTGGGCGACCGCGGTGCTGCCAATGACCACCACCGAGCGTTTGTTGCCTGGATGCAGGGCCGAGATTTCGCAGGTCACCGAAATGCCGGTGGGTTTGTCCCTTAAACGAACCGTCAGATCCTGACCTTCCAGGTCCTTGTGCTGGACAAGAACGGTATCCAATTCGGGAAGGTATCCCAGGATGTCCTGGGCGATCGAGAAATCGTGAGGAAGCAGGATCCAGGCAGCATCCACATCCTTGTGCGGATTGCCCCAGCCGAGCCGGTAGGTTCGCACAGCCCGGATATCGCCCAGGGCACCGGAACGAGCCAGTTCCGACAGCTTCAGAATGCCCGGATGATACCGCCATTTGTCCATGACGAAGACCCGGTCCGGATTTTCCCCGGCAATGCGCCAGGCCGATACAGGATCGTCGGTCAGGGGTTTCTCGATAAAAATGGGCTTGCCGCGCCCCATCAGGGGTTCGATGCACTGCGCATGGAAATTGGTTGGGACGGCGACGACATAGCCATCGACATCGGGCAAATCGGACGCCTGCCCGCAGGCACTCGTCGCACCGGCTTCGATGGCCGCGGCCCGGCTCGTTTCGCTCGGTACCGCGACGTGAACACTGGCGCCCAGAGCACGCAAGTCCCGAAAGATGAGCTTTCCCCAGCGTCCGAAGCCGACCAATCCTAATTCGGGCATGTTTCCTCTACGATCTGTTCCGTCGTCAGCCGAGATTTAACACGTAAGGCCGATCCACCCGATCGGGGTTCAGCCGACGCGTGTGCGTCCCGACAAATACTTCTCACACATTGCAGTGTAACTGTCGGCGGTTTTATCCCGGCTTGAAAGCAGGGGCGTCCCGGCCGGCCATTCGAGTCCGAGTTCCGGGCAGTTGAAACGGCAGCCGAGTTCATCTGTGGGGTCGAAATATTGAGAAACTGCGTAAAGGTGGGTGGACGGCTGGAAATAATAAAAACCGTGGCAGACCCCAGGCGGGATTAGAATTGCGTCTGACGGATCGGTGCCCAGTTCGATCATGTTTGACCTGCCGAATGTCGGGCTCTCGGGCCTGATATCATGGAGCCCCAGAAGCATTTTGCCGGAGAGCACTGTCAAATAATCATGATGGTAAATATGCACATGCACGCCACGGAGCGTATTCTCGCAGCTATGGACAACGTTCCACTGTATCGGCTGCGTTTCATCAACCCATTCATCGCGGTAAATTTCAATAAAGGTACCGCGATCATCTGTATGGGGGTGCAGGTTAAGTAATCTAACTCCGTCAATACCAATATTTGAAAGCTGCATGCATATGCTCTGAAATATAACGATTTAAGGTAGATTATATAAGTATTTTAGAATTTATATCCGACATGCATGAATTGGCAATGTCTTTTTTTGAGTTCTTGTGCCATGAATTTCTTTTCATATATTCGTAATTTATCAAATATCTGTGTTGTCACGAAACCTCATGATTGGTTTCCAAGAGGAAGTCAGTCAGGTCTGCAGAAATACCTTGCCGAAGTTGATTTGTTTTCCGGTCTCTGGGGCGCATCGAGCAGGCCGATGCAAACAAAAAAGCGCGGAAGGGCGTCGCCTGCCGCGCTTTCAAGTCTCGTCATCGGGAAGTTATTCCTGCCCGCCGATCTTCAGTTCCGGGTGCACCGTCTTGCCGAGGATTTCGGTATCCCGGCCGATCACATGCCGGCCCGAGCCGACGATCAGCGGATCGGGCTGATTGACCACGCGCCGGTCCTTGTCCGGGTACGGTAGGCAGTTGAGGAAGTGTTCCATACAGTTGAGACGGGCGCGCTTCTTGTCGTCCGACTTGACGATGGTCCAGGGGGCATCCGCCGTATCCGTGTGGAAGAACATGGCTTCCTTAGCCTCGGTGTAGTCATTCCACTTGTCGAGGGACGCCATGTCGACGGGGGACAGTTTCCATTGTTTCAGCGGGTCGGTGCTTCGCTGTTTGAACCGGCGGCGCTGTTCGTCCTGTGTGACCGAGAACCAGTACTTGAACAGCAGGACGCCGTCGCGGACCAGCATACGTTCGAAGTCGGGACACTGCCGCATGAATTCCAGATACTGGTTGGGAGAACAGAAGCCCATGACACGTTCGACGCCGGCCCGGTTGTACCAGGAGCGGTCGAACAGAACCATTTCGCCAGCCGAGGGCAGATGTTCGATATAGCGCTGGAAGAACCACTGGCTTTTTTCGCGCTCGGTCGGTTTCTGCAGGGCGACGACGCCGGCGCCGCGTGGATTGAGGTGTTCCATGAACCGCTTGATGGTGCCGCCTTTGCCTGCGGCATCCCGGCCCTCGAACAGGATAATGACCCTTTGCCCGGTTTCCTGGATCCACTTTTGCGCCTTCAGAAGTTCCGCCTGCAGCTTTGCCTTCTGTTTCTCGTAGGCGAGGCGCCGCATCTTTGTGTGATAAGGATATTCGCCGGTTTCGAAGACATGATGGATGGCGGCCGGATCATGGCGCATCTCCGCCAGATGATGGTTCAGCTCGGCGGCCGCGGACCGCAGAATGTCCTGCGGATTGGCGGAGGCGGAGTTCCTCTTGGCCTTGCCCTGCGAGCTTGATGTTTTCGGCTGTTTTTCAGGCGCGGCATCCTGAATCGCTGTTTCGAGGTTTTCGACAGATACGGGGTCGATACGTGCGGTCTTGGTCAAGAGTGCCTCCAGGCCTGATTTTCAGCCTTGATAGCACGCAGAGGAAAACAATCTATTTAAGTATAACTGAATCTAATTGATCGGTAACCGAAGTTTTAATGTAAGTATAATTCCGAATGTTATTTCTTATTGCTGTCTTCTGTTTTTTCTTCGGTTTTCCGATCTCCGGTATTCAGAAGTTCCGTCATGAATTCCGTAACGGACGGGCCTTTGGTATCGATAAACGGCGCAGGGCGGCAGACTGCGATGGCCGCAATGCCGATGCGTGACGTCAAAAGGCCGTTGATGACACCTTCGCCAAGCCGGGCGGACAGGCGGGCGGCAAGACCGTGGCCGAGAACCTGAGAGGCAAGGCTGTCGCCGGCTGCCATGCCGCCGGTGAGCGCCAGGTGGGTGGCGATTTGGCGGGCCAACCGCAGGAAGCCGAGCGTGCCCGGCCGGCCCCCGTAAAGGGCCGCGACCCGGCGGATGGTGCGCATGTTCTCGATCAGGACGGCAAGCAGATCGATGAGGGCGCGCGGGCTGACGGCCGTGACCAGCGAGACCCTTTTGGCGCTGTTCATGACGATGCGTTTGGCTTCCAGGTCGAGCGGCCGCAGGAGATCGCGCTCGGCGAGCACGACCAGGTCGCGGCCGTCGATGATTTCGCGCATATGCCCGGTGAGCTGCTTGCGCCCGCGGGCCGTCTCCGGACGGTCCTGATAGAGCGCCATCAACTCCTTCAGGTGATGACCGGCTGCGCGCGCGTCATCTTCCTCGGCAGCCTTTGCGAGTGCGGCGCGCAGGTGGTCGATCTTGCCCAGGCGCAGCAGGCCCAGAAGCTCGCGCAGGATAAAGCCGGCGAGGCCAAGAGCAGCCAGGGTTGCGAGTCCGATGCCTACCCAGCCGAGCCATTCGGTCTTTGAAAACAGGTCGCGGATCAGCGCATCGACGGCAAGGCCGGCAGCCAGGCTGACCAGGCCGCCGAAACCGATGGCGATCCACTTGCCGAAGCCGAAAGCCGATTTCGGCGAACTCGCCGTTGCCGGCAGGCGCGGGGTTTCGGTTTCTTCTTCAAGGGCCGCGATCAGCGCTTCGTCGTTGTCCGGGACGGCCGCGGGATCTTCCGTGAGCCGGACGTTCCGGTCGTCCAGGCGAAAGGCGGTGGGTTTGCGCCCGGAGCGCGGGGAGGCGGCGGATGTCGATGAAGTGTCGGTCACGCGAGACGGTCTCCGAGAAGGAATTCAAGGGCCCGGTCGAGGCGGATGTGCGGCAGGGACAAGGTCAGGCCTTCGGCTGTGGTGTCGAGCTTCGGCGGCCGGAAGCGCAGATACTGAAGGGTTGAATCAACGCCTTCATGTTGTGAATCAAAATGTACCTGTCCTTGTGCTTCAGGATCCTGCGAGCCTGATTCAAGTCCTGCAAAGACAGAGTCAGGATCTTCCGGCAAGTCGCCGGGAAACATGGCAATTTCCGTGTTGCCGTCATAGCTCTCGCCGCTCACGGTTTCACCGGGCAGGGGTGTGCCCAGAATGGCCGGCAGCTCTTCGCCCTTGTGCTTGACCGTGGCTTCACGCGTTGCGCGAACCGCCGCCATGGCCAGCACCTCGACCTCCGCGCCCTTGAAGCGGGCATGTTCGATGCCGCGCGCCACCAGCCGTTCCAGGATCGCCTCGAGCCGGTCGTGGTCCTCCCGGTGCAGGTGATCGGCCTTGGTGGCGGCAAACAGGATCCGGTCGATACGCCGGCTCAGGATGGACGCCAGCCAGCTTCTGCGGCCTGGCCGGAATGCCTTCAGGACTTCGCCCAGCGCGACCTCCAGATCGTTCATCGCCGATGGACCTGCGTTCAGGGCATGAAGGACATCGACCAGCACGATCTGCCGGTCGAGGCGCGCGAAATGCTCGCGGAAGAAGGGGCGGACGACGTGGGATTTATAGGCCTCGTACCGCCGCTCCATCATGGCGCGAAAGGTGCCGTTGCGCGCGGGCGGCGCGTCGGCGGGTATATCGAGGGGGGCAAATGTCAGCGCAGGCGACCCGTCCAGATCGCCTGGCATGAGAAACCGTCCCGGCGGCAGCATGGACAGGGCATGGGCGTCATTCCGGCAGGCGGCGAGATAGCGCTTGAAGGCCTCCGACAGCTTCTGCGCGTCGGATTCCTTTTCCGCTCCGTCCGGGTCCGTTTCGCCAAGCATCGACAGCCATGGGGCAGCGATTTTCGCCCGGCCCGGAGCACGGGCCAGGCGAAGGGCCTCGGCGGAGAATTCCGCGTAGGACTTGGACAGAAGGGGCAGGTCGAGCAGCCATTCGCCGGGATAGTCTATCAGGTCGAGATGCAACTTGCCCCGGCCGAACTTGCGCGAGAAGTAGGAGGCGCTTTCGAATTCGAGTGTCAGGCGCAGTTCGGAAACCTGCCGGGTCGACTGGGGCCAAAGCCGCTCGTTGACGAGGGCTGCGACGTGACTTTCGTAGTCGAACCTGGGGACCGCATCGTCCGGCTGGGGTTGCAGTCTCGCCCTGGAAAGACGTCCTCCCGCAGCGGCCCGGAAGACCGGCAGCCGGCCCCCGTGAATAAGATTGTGCACCAGCGCGGTGATGAAGACGGTCTTGCCGGAACGGGCCAGGCCCGTTACGCCAAGGCGCAGGCTCGGAACGGCCAGATCCCCCGCCGTGTCGGCCAGGTTGGCAAGGGTCAGGCGGGCTTCTTCTGTGAGCGACTGAAGTCGTGTCAATGCAATATCTCCGCCGCAGATGTAGGCGTGCCCCTGGCCGTTCGCAATCAGGCGAACATGGAAAATGCCCTTATGCGTCAGGAATTTCGAGATCGCGGGGTTTGACAAACCGGTCCAGATGCCCGTTTTCCGGTTTCAGCTTCGCCCAGGTATCGATTTCGAAATCAAGAATGGCGAGGGCGCCGGTCGGAAATTTCAGACCCATGTCCTCAATGGCTTCTTCCGGGCCGGAGCCGACCAGCGACAGGGCGGTTTCTTCGATTGCCGGATTGTGACCGATCAGCAGAAGGTTGCGGGCGGAGCCGCCGTCCTTTCGCAGGATCGGCATATAGGTGTCTTCGTTCTGGTAATAGAGATCCGCCTGCACCCTGATATCATATTCACCGTCCAGAAAAGGCAGCAGATGCGCCAGGGTTTCACGGGTTCTCTGGGCACTCGAACACAGGATCAGGTCCGGCAGGAGATCCTGGGCGGCGAAATAGGCGGCCATCGTCCCGGCCGCGGCGCGACCGCGCGCATTCAGCGGCCTGTCGATGTCGTCCAGGGAGGAAGCTCCCCAATCCGATTTGGCATGTCTAAGCAGCATGAGCCGAAGCACGTGTGTCCTCCCGTTGTCCGGGAGGAGATTATGGGAAGCGCTTCAAAAGGGCCAGCGGGTCAGATCAATTCAGTTCTGACGGTTGAGTGTCTCGGTAAAGGCCGCCACCGCAGGCCCGATGATGGTTTCCTGGCCGGGCAGGGAATAAGTGAGCCACAAGGTGTAGTCTGCTTTCTTGCCCGAATAGTGCCAGAGGGTTTCGCACTGGGTTGCCTGGGTCCAGTCCCTGGTCACGAAGGAGATGCCGCTGTGGGCCACGCCGGTCAGCGTGATTTCCCGAAAGCCGGCAGCCTTGAAGTTCATCATGTATTTCCGGGCTTCGACGGTTCCGGTTCCCAAAAGGTGCTGACGAAGGACGGCGGTCATGCCGTCCTCTCCCGAATAGATGCACCCGGCCATGCGGTCGGAATCGGCGCCAAGGACCTTGGAACGCAGGAAACCTCCCACGACATCGGGACAGCGCATGCCGGAAAAATGTCTCAGGCCTTCAAAGTCACTGACCCAGCCGTCCTCATCTTCCTGGGCGTTTGCAACGCCGGGGAAGGCCGTCAGCAGCATGCAGAACATCATCACGACGGCGGCAGCTGGAACCCTCGCCCGGAAAAGCGGATTTCCAAACATGCCGGCCGCCCCGTCGTCAGGTCCGTTCCCGCCGCGCCATGAAGGCCAGGCGTTCGAACAGATGCACGTCCTGTTCGTTCTTCAAAAGGGCGCCATGCAGCGGAGGGATGAGCTTGCCGGTATCGCCCTGGCGCAGGGTTTCGGGGTCCACATCCTCATTGAGCAGGAGCTTGATCCAGTCGATCAGTTCCGAAGTCGACGGTTTCTTCTTCAGTCCCGGAACATCGCGCACGTCATAGAAGAGGGTCAGGGCCTCGCGCAGCAGGCGCTGCTTCAGCCCGGGGAAATGTACTTCGACGATTTCCGTCATGGTTTCCCGATCGGGGAACTTGATGAAGTGGAAGAAGCAGCGGCGCAAAAAGGCATCCGGCAGGTCTTTTTCGTTGTTGGAGGTGATGATCACGACCGGCCGCTGGTTGGCCTTTACGACCTCTCCGGTCTCGTAGACGAAGAACTCCATCCGGTCGAGTTCGAGAAGCAGGTCGTTGGGAAACTCGATGTCCGCCTTGTCGACCTCGTCGATCAGCAGGACCGGGCGGACCGGGGCCGTGAAGGCCTCCCAGAGTTTTCCCTTGCGGATGTAGTTGTTGATGTCCTTGACGCGCTCGTCGCCGAGCTGGCTGTCGCGCAGGCGGGAGACGGCGTCATATTCATAAAGGCCCTGCTGCGCCTTGGTGGTCGATTTCACATGCCACTCGATCAGCGGAGCGCCAAGCGCCTGGGCGACCTGCTGGGCGAGGACGGTCTTTCCCGTTCCCGGTTCGCCCTTCACAAGCAGGGGACGTTCAAGCGCGACGGCCGCATTCACGGCAACGCGCAGGTCTTCGGTGGCTATGTAGCTGTCGGTACCTTCAAAACGCATCAGCATGTCCATCGTTGATTTGGTGTGGGAACAGTATGCGCCGGATGAAACCCGCGCAAGCGGGCCTTTTCAACAGGGAAAGACGGCTCCGCACATGGCCGGAATTGCCGTGTCTGCCGGGAAGAAATTGCCGATTTCGCCAATTGTGCCGGGTCGGAAGATTTCCGTCCGTATCTGATGTTTTTCCATAAGCATCTGAATCATCGGGATTATTTCTATCTGAAAGCATTGTGGCACGCAGTTTGCGGATGATGTGCCGAACAACTGGGCGCATGCCCTTATAGCTTGATGAGGAAGTAAAATGGGTATCTACGGGGCTATCAATTCGGCAGTGTCCGGCCTCACGGCGCAGGCGCAGGCCTTGGAAAATATTTCCGGTAACGTCTCGAACTCGCAAACGACAGGTTACAAGCGCCTGGATACGAGTTTTTCCGATCTCGTGGCGGGCGGCGGAACCCGGCAGGCGGATCAGGTGTCCGGCACCACCTATGCAACATCTCGTGCGACCAACACGGTGCAGGGCGATATCTCTGCTTCCGATGTCGATACATACATGGCCATCAGCGGTGACGGCTATTTCGTCGTGACCTCTGCGGCCGATGTGGTTGACGGCCAGACGACGTTCCAGGATGCCTCCTACTATACGCGCGCCGGCGATTTCGAGCTGGACGACAGCAATTATATGGTCAACGCATCCGGATACTACCTGAAGGGGTTCAAGCTTGACCCCACGACCGGGAACGCGGTCGGCGATGCTCCGAGCGTTATCCAGATCAGCGATCAGCCTCTGGCGGCATCGGCAACGACCCTGATCGACTATCAGGCGAACCTGCCGCGTGTTCCCGATACCACAGACTATGACGACTCTGACGAAGATACCGCGCTCCTGGGTGCTGCTCTGGCCGGCGCAAACATTTCGTCGGCCAACGAAAGCACATTCCTGGATCAGTCCATCACCGGCGGTTCGACGACGGTCTATAACCAGAACGGTACCGCGATGAACGTGGAGGTCCGCTGGGCCAAGACGTTGAACGCAGATGCGGGTGTCCCGCAGGACGATACCTGGGCGCTCTATGTCAGCAGTGGCGGCAACGATCCGGCGTGGCTGGAAGTCGGGACTGTCAACTTCACCAGCTCCGGCGTCATGCAGACCCTGACCGCTGGCGCCAACGGTACGGTGAATACCGGCGGGAACGGGTTTGATATCGCCACGCTGACCGTCGGTGATGTTACTGCAAGCAACATCGAATTCTCTCTCGCCGGCGGGTCTCTGACCCAGTTCTCCGATCCCACGGGTGTCGCGACCTCCGTTGCCGTCGATCAGGATGGCTACGCCGCCGGGGAACTGGAAGGCATCTCGATCGATGAATCCGGTCGGATCAACGCCAGCTATTCGAACAACCAGACCCGGAGTCTTTACCGGATCCCGCTTGCCACATTCGATGCCGAACAGAATCTGAAACGGGTCGATGGTGCCGCCTTCGCGGCGACGCCGGACTCCGGCGAGGCGGATCTGACCGGTGGCGGCACGATCAGCGCGAAGTCGCTTGAGCTGTCCAACGCCGATATCGCTTCGGAGTTTTCCAAACTTATTGTCACGCAGCAGGCCTATTCGGCGAACTCGCGTGTCGTGACTTCCGCCCAGGGCATGCTCGACGATGCCCTGAACATGATCCGTTAACGCCAACAAGCGCTTTGGCGGAGCCTGAGGGCTCCGCCGGAAGTTCCTGAGTATCGATTGTAAAGGGGCGCAGTCATGGGTCTTACATCCGCCTTGAATACGGCGCGGTTCGGTATCGACTACAATCAGAAACAGATTGAAGTCACCGCCGCGAATATCGCGAATGCGGACAAGGTCGGCTATACGGCCAAGACGGTCTCCGTCGATGTGTTCTTCGACGGCCAGGGCAACGTTTCCGGCATTCAATCGACGCAGGTCACCCGGATCATCGATGAGCGGATCCAGGCTGCCTATTTCGGCTCTCTCGCCGAAACCAACTATGCCTACCGGGTTGCGGACTACACCGGCCGGCTCGACGAAATCATCGGGACCATCGACGACGGTTCCAGCATGACGTCGCTTGCGACCGAAATGTCGAACAAGCTGTCGGCGCTGGTGAACGATCCGAGCAGCTACGCCGCCCAGCAGGAAGTCATCTCGGTCGCCCAGGGCTTCGCCCGGGAACTGAATTCTTCCTATGCCGAAATCAACGAAATGCGCCAGCAGGCCGATGACGCGCTCGCGCAGCAGGCGGATAAGTTGGGCGACCTGCTGCAAAACATGGAAGACATTGACGAAGCGCTCGGCGAAGCCCGCGCCGCAGGCCTTTCGACCGCCGATCTGCTCGACGAACGCGACCGCTATATCGAACAGCTTTCGGGCCTGGTCGAAATCAAGATCACTGACCAGGGGGAGGGCAACCTCCTGATCCGGACCGCGAACGGGCAGCAGCTTTACGCGAACGGCAAGGCATCCACCGTTGCGTTCAACGCGACCGCGGCCCTGCAGCCCGGCAAGACAGGCGGGACGATCGCCGTTACCACGCCTGGCGGCACGACGTTCGACCTTCTGCAAAACATCGATTCGGGCAGCATTGGCGCCCTTGCCGAAATCCGCGATGAAATCCTCGTGGAGGCCCAGGCGCAACTGGACACGATCGCAGCCGAAGTGTCGCTCGCATTTTCGAATGTTACGGTGGACAGCACGGCGACGACTGTTGGTCTGGAGAGCGGATATACGCTCGATCTGTCGGCCCTGCAGGCAGGCAACACGGTTTCCCTGACCTATCAGGACACCGCAGGAGATACCCACGAAGTCACTTTTGTCGCGGTAGACGACGCGACATTGCTGCCATTGGACAACTCCGTCACCGCCCGGGCGGATGACACCGTCTACGGGATCGATATCTCAAGCGGAAACACCGCCAACTACGTGACCCAGATCATTGCCGCGCTGGGGGGAACCAACCTGAACGTCAGCGATGACGGATCGGGCAATCTGCAGGTCCTGGGCGACACCGGCACGAATACGGTCGTCGACAGCCTGACGGCCGATGTCACCGTAACCGCTTCGACGGACCAGGGGCTTGGGCTGGCGCTGTTTGTCGACAAGACGGGAGGGGTCAATGCCTTTACCGATGCCCTGGAGGAAGGCGGCCAAAGGGTCGGTTACGCCTGGGGAATCGCGGTCAATCCGACCCTGTTGGCCGACAGCTCACAGCTGGTGACGTATCAGACCACGCCGTCGACGAATTCGCCGAACGATCCGTCGCGGGCACAATATCTGCTTAATGCCCTGACCAATGACAAGGTTGCCTTCGATTCCGGAGCTGGAATCGGGAATGCGGCGAGCCCTTACGAGGGCAGCGTGATGCAATACATCAACCAGGTGACGGCCTATCAGGGCAACCAGGCGGAAGATGCCCAAACCTACAGCAATGCCCGGGAAACGGTCACGACCAATTTCGCCTCCCGCTATGAGGAGAGCTACTCGGTCGATGTCGATTCCGAACTGGCCTTTCTGATCGAACTTCAGAACGCTTATGCGGCCAGTGCACGGGTGATGCAGACGGTCAACGAGCTCTACGAAACCCTGCTGAACAGCATATAGGTGCGTCATGTCTGTTGGTACTCTGGTAACGTCGCGATCATATCTGTCTAAACAGCTGACGAGCATCCACCGGGCGCTCACCGAAAAGTCGACCCAATTGTCGACCGGCAAGGTGTCGAGCACCTATGGAGGGGTGGGAGACAATCGTCTCCTCGACCTGCAGCTCACACAGAAGGTCGGTCAGATCGATTCCTACCAGGAAACGATCACCCGTGCGAACCTGCATCTCAAAACCCTGAACCTGACCCTGGACCGTCTGGAAAGTCTGCGACTGGATGCGAAATCGGCATACGATCCCAATGATTTCGAGCTGGAAGCCGACGGCCAGACGCAGACGCAGTCGACCGCCGAACTGCTGTTGCACGAAACCGTCAACCTGCTCAATACCGAGGTTGCCGGGTACTATCTTTTCGGCGGCACCGATACGACCAACAATCCGGTGGCGGATATCGACGCGATCATGAACGGATCCGGGACACTTGCCGGTTTTCGCACGGTTTCGGACGAGTATGTTCAAGCCAACCTTGGTGCGAACAACAACGGCCGGCTGGATATTTCGGCGCTGACGACCAACTATGCCGGCCTGATCCCGACGGATTCCACCTTCACGATCGCCGAAGACGGGGCTCATGATTTCGGTTTCGATATCTCGTCGGTTACCAGCGGCCTGAGCAATACGACCATCACGGGCCCGGGCGGCGGCGATCCGGACAGTTTCGACGTGACCCTGACCGGTCAGCCGAACCAGGGCGAAACCATCTCGATCGAGTTCACCCTGCCGCCCAATCATACCGACACCTATACTCTGGAATTGACGGCAGCGGACGGCCAGGCCGGCGAGAACCAGTTCCTGATCGGCGCAGACCTTGAGGAAACGACCCAGAACCTCCGCGACGCGATCTCTACCGCGCTGGAGGAAGAAGCGCAGACCAACCTGAAAGCGATCGCCAATCAGTGGGCCGCCGACGAGTTTTTCGACACTTATAACGGCGGAACCACAATGCGGGTCGATGGGCCACCCTACGACACGGCAACCGGTGTGGTTGACGGCAGCACGACTACGGTTGCCTGGTATACCGGCGAAAACTCCGTCACCACCAATCCGCGTGAAGACAAAAGAGCTGTCATCGACGCCAATCTGACGCTCAACTACGGTGCGCGCGCCAACGAGCAGGGCATCACGGACTTGATGAAGTCGCTGGCCACCTTTGTGGCGGCTGATTTCTCCGGCGGAACCACGACCGATGAAAAATATTACAATACGCTCTCGCAGAACATGCGGACCGTCATTTCGCCGAATGCGGACAGCCAGTCGGGTATTTCGAACATTGCGACCGATGTCGCCATTGCCTACCGGACCCTGGAGATGACGGAAGACCGCCATACGCAGATGAAGTCCAGCTATCTGACGACCGTCGGGGAAATCGAAGGGGTGGACAAAGACACCCTTGCGATGGAAATCCTGCAGCTTCAGACCAATCTGGAGACGTCCTACCGGGCCTCTTCGATCGTGTTCCAGTTGAGTCTGGTCAACTATATCTAAGGCACGCCGCCGCAGCGGGACCGGCGCGCCAAATATTAAAAAACCGGGGCATCGGATGCCCCGGTTTTTTTTGTCGATCCTGTCGGATGATTATTCGGGCCGGGCCCGCAACCCTTCAGCGATGCTGCGGTTGATGGAAATCATCACATTGAGCTTTTCAGGCTCGGGATTGGCGAGAACATTCATGGTCTGCTTGAAGATGAAAACCGCAAGCGAAGCGAGATTGTTCTTGATGTCCTGGGGAAGTTCGCTTTCCGCACCCGTTGCCGAGGTGACCAGGACGGTCCAGAGCTTGCGATTATAGGCGAGGGCTTCGTCCTTTTCCGCAAAAGACGTCTCGTCCCATTCGTCCTTAATCAGTTGAAGTCGGGCGGCCGCCTTCATCAGAAGGTTCGCTTCCAGTTCCCTCGGTGACACCGCCACCTGACTCGTCTTCTGGTAAGCCTGCGCTGCCTGTTTGTACATGGCCTATCAGCGTCCTCTCGTACTCAATAAGCTTACGTGCTTCTTTCAGTGCTTTATAGAAGGCGCCGGTTAGGATTGAATTACTGATCCTGGTTATATAAGGGATCGTACTCGGTGCGGCCTTCACAATGTCATTCACGAGAGTGAAGTAATTCTCCTGAATCTTCTCCACTGCATTTGACAGATACATGAGCTGAACCGCCAGATAGACGCGTTTAGCAGGGGTATCCGCGGTGGCCGGCGTGAGAATGTCCTTTTCCCTGAGGATTGGCGCCTGGCCTTCGATAAAAAGTCGGGTCCGCTGATTATCATTGGTAATCACGCTGTCACCAATAATAATGCGTTCGCCCGGTTTCAGCTCGACCTTGAGCGCCATTCCGTGACCTCCAGCCAAAAGTATGGCGTTGAAACGTTAACCAAAAGGTAAATTGCTGCCAGCAAAACCTTAATGTCTTTAACCTTGTTGATCAGCCGAAGAGGCTCAGGACGCTCTGCTGCGCCTGGTTGGCGAGCGAGAGGGCCGTCGAGGACAGCTGCTGGCGTGTCTGAAGTGCCAGCATGTTCGCGCCTTCCTCGTTCATGTCCGCGATTGTCAGGTTACCGGCCCCGACCTCAAGCGTGTTGATCAACTCTTCCGTGAAATCGGTTCTGATCTGGACCGTCGACAGGCTCGCGCCGAAGGAACTGGCCGATGATCGAAGCTCGTCGAGCGCGGCATTGATCGCCTGCAGCGCCCGCTCGATATCCGTGTCGTCCTTGAAGCCGGAGTCCGTCGCGGTCAGGTTGACCGTCCCATCGGTCGTTCCAAGGGCACCGATATTGAAGTCCGAATTGGTGCTTGTGATCTTGAAGGAGACTTCGCCGATCAGGCTGATGCTGCCGGCGGAAAACGACCCGTCCAGGCCCTTGACCGTGTTGATAAGCTTCATGAGGTCGTCGACGGTCGTGTTCGCGTCGATTTCAATCGATGCCGCCTCGAAGCCGTTTCCGTCCGCGAGATAAAGGATATCGCCGGCCTCGAAGCTGCCCGAGCTGATCAGGGTGGCGGTCGAGCTCATGGCGGTGGTCAGCAGCGTGGTTGGAGAGACGGTCGCCGTCACACCGCCATCGGTTATCGCACCGCCGCCGGTCGCATCCTTCGCAATGCTCAGGGTAACGCCCGTGCCGAGACCCGAAATGATGCTGATCTGGTCGGTGTCCTCGTCGAAGGAGGCTTTCAGTCCGCCCAGTTCATCGATCGCGTTAACGTAATCCTGAACTGTCGTCAGCGTGACCCCGACTGTGTAGGTTTTGGTCGTCGTGCCATCGGAGATGGAAATGATGTTGCCGGTGGTCCAGTTGGCCATGTCGGTCAGGTTGGACGAGGCCTGCAGACCTGTCAGGTCGAGGACCGTCGAACCTGAGGCGACGGCAAAGGAGGACGTTGCTCCGGCCCCTTCCGCCAGATCCTGCAGGTTGAGACCGGTTTCCAGGGTGGTGTCGGTGAAGTCCACCGGCTCGACGGTCAGGTTCGAGGAGCTGTTCTCGTTGAAGATGACTTCCAGGGCGTTGCCGATCCCGGCCAGAAGGTTCTTGCCCTTGTAGTCGGAATCCCGGGCAAGGTCTTCGATCTGCTCCAGCACGTTGTTGTACTGCTTGGCATAGACCTTGCGCTGGTATTCGCTCTGGGTCTGAAGCGCCTGGTTGGCGATCGCCTTTGCGGATTCAACGAGCTTGGTGACGCCGTTGATACCGTCTTCGGCCGCCCGGATCGTTTGAACCGCCTGGCCCATGTTGTCCAGGAGGTTGCTGAGATCGCTGGCCCGGGAGTTCAGGGACGCTGCGGTGAAGTAGGAGTTCGGGTTGTCGAGGGCCGAATTGACCTTCAGCCCGGTAGCCAGCCGGTTCTGGGTGGTAGACTGCAGCTTGGCAGTGCTTTTCAGCGACAGAAGATTATCCCGAACAGCACTGGAAAGGACAATATCGCTCATGTGGGCTCACCGCGTTCATTCAAGACACTTCAGGAATAACCTTCGCAGGGAAGGTAGTTTGTCCAGAGTGTAAATGGAAAGTTAACGGGCGATGCACCTGTTAATGTTTTGGAAACAGAAGTTACCAAAAGCTTTCTTTTAAGTGATTGAGAATGCAGAATATTTTTTGAAGGCTAAAAATGGCGGTCAGAGCCGTAAACGTAAAAACGGCGGGATTTCTCCCGCCGTTCCTGGTTGTCAGCTTGTGAGTCGTGCGTCTGACTGATTCTACGCCGCCTAGAAGAGCGACAGCACTGTCTGGTCCGCCTGCGACGCGAAGGACAGTGATGTGGAGGCGAGCTGCTGGCGGGTCTGAAGGGCCAGAAGGTTCGCGCCTTCCTCGTTGGTATCGGCCAGGGTCAGCTTGCCGGCGCCTTCCTGGAGCGTGTTGATCAGGGACTTGGTGTAGTCCTGCCTGATCTCGACGGTCGACAGGTTTGTGCCGAATTCGGAGGCCTGGGATCTGAGGTTCGACAAGGCGTTATTCAGCCGGTCGACCACCTTGTTGATCGCGTTGTCCGTCGCGAAGCCGGAGTCCGACAAGGCGGCGATCGTGACCCCGTCGGAATCGGCCGTGAAGTCTACGGCGTTGAAGTCCGAACTGTTGGTACTGGTCAGCCCGAGATCGGTTTCACTCGTGATCGCCAGCTTGCCGGTCGTGGTGTTGAAGCTTGCCGACACGCCGTTGAAGTCGTTCAGGAAGTCTTTCAGATCTTCAATGGTGGTGTTTTCTTCGATTTCCAGCGAACCGAGCTCATAGTTGTTGCCGTCCGTCAGGGTGACGACGTCGCCCACCTTGTAGGAGCCGGAGCCGGCCAGCGTCGTCGTGAGCGATGTGAAGGCCGTCGCATTGACGGTGGTCAGCGCGCCGGTCGCCGACCCGCTGTTGGTCAGGGTAAGGTCATCATTGGAAATGATCTTAAGCGTGCCGTTGCTTTCGTCGAATTCGGCCCGAACACCTGCAATTCCGTCGATCTTGTCGATCAGGTCCTGAACGGTGGCTCCCGCAGTTATCGACAAGTTGTGGGAGGTGGCGAGCGTCGTCGTCGTGGACCCGGAATAGAAGGTCAGTGTGTTCGTGGTGGAAAGACCCATGGCGGTCGACAGCAATGAACTTGAGTTCAGGGTCGGGCCGTTGGTGGACTCCTTGAGCACGAACGAGTTGTTGCCGCCTTCCAGCTGGAAGGAGGTGGCGCCGCCCTGGCCTTCGGCAAGGTCCGAAAGGTTGAGGCCGGTGGAAAGTGCTGCGTCGGTGTAGTCAACCGCGGAAATCTTCAGCTTGGACGTAGCGTCTTCGTTGAAGATCGTGGTGAGATCGTTGCCGTCGCCGCCGAGCAGGTTCTTGCCTTTGTAGGAAGAGTCCTTGGCAACGTCCTCGATCTGCTTCAGCAGGTCGTTGTACTGTTTCGCATAGGTCTTGCGCTCGTACTGGCTCTGGGTCTGCAGTGCCTGGTTGGCTTTTGCCTTGGCGGTTTCGACCAGATCCGTAATCGTCTGAATGCCTTCGTCGGCCGCTTTCAGGGTCTGGAGCGACTGTCCCATGTCATCGAGCAGGGTCGACAGGTCGTTCGCACGGCTGCTGAGGCCGGACGCAGTAAAGAAGGAATTCGGATTATCGAGGGCCGAATTCACCTTCAGCCCGGTCGCCAGCTTGTTCTGGACGCCTGACATCAGGTCAGCTGTTGTTTGGAGCGTGAGGAGATTCTGCCTGACGGCAGCCGACAGAGTAATGTTGTCAGCCATCTGTGTGTCCCTTTCCTGGGTCCCATGTTCTACTGCTCTTCCTGAGCAGGTTGCTTAGGATCATGGTTTGTTAACCCTAATCAATGGTTAACTCGTCGCAATTTACGGTTAACGGACGGTTAACGCGTTGAAACTGAAGCAGGTTCTGGGAAAGGAGGGGAGCAGGGGTGCGAACGCGGACGCCGCGGAATTCGGCGGAAAAATAGGCCATGAAATAGCGACGAGTAAACGGGTGGAAATCGCCTTCTGGGCCGCCACGCCAACGGCCGGAGATGCAAATGGGGCTGTTCTGCCCTTTCCTGTCTACTGCGGGGAGGATTTGGTAGGCGTCGTTAAAGTTGTTAACTCTAGGTCACTCAATCGACAAAATACGAAAATCAGCTGACTGGCGCGGGGCGGAGGGGCTGGCGAATGTTATCTTTAGGGAGAAAAAATATACCATTTCCTATATTTATTTATCCTTTTATTTCGATTTTATATTTCTGATTTTTTCTATCTTCCAATTTAAAAATCTATACTGTTAATAATTTACTGTATTCATAATTAATTATGGAAATGAATACAAATAAGAATTTGTAATTACAAATGAAAAATATCCACAACAATTCAAAGTTGCAAAACTAATCGTACAAATATTTAATTTTACGAATTTCAGCCCCTGTCTCGCCGCGGGTGGTTGTGCCAATTGGAGATAGAGTGATGCCGAACAATCCGCCATTTGCTCAGCCGGTTACGGCTGCATCCGATGAAGAAACAGCCATTCTGATAGCTGCCGATTTCACCGATCCGGATACCTCGGATACCCATACCTTCAGCGTCGATACCACCGGCACGGCAGGCTCGGTAACCAACAATGGCGACGGCACCTTCGGCTACGATCTGAACGGCCAGTTCGAATATCTGGCCGTTGGGGAAACGGCGACGGACACGTTCACCTACACCGTCGATGACGGCAATGGCGGGACGTCGACCGAAACGGTGACCATCACGATCACCGGTCAGAACGACGCGCCGGTGGCGGAGGCTGTCGCCGGGGCTGCCGACGAGAACGGTGCCGCGATCACCGTCTCGGCCGACTTTATGGATGCGGATACCTCTGACACGCACATCTTCAGCGTCGATACCACCGGGACGGTCGGATCGGTGACCAATAATGGCGACGGCACCTTCGGCTACGATCCGAACGGCCTGTTCGAGTACCTGGCCGTCGGCGAGACGGCGACCGACACGTTCACCTATACCGTCGATGACGGCAACGGCGGGACGTCGACAGAAACGGTCACCGTGACGATCACCGGTGCGAATGACGCGCCGGTGGCGGTCGCGGTGGTCGGGGCTGCCGATGAGAACGGGGCCGCGATCACGGTCTCGGCCGTCTTTACCGATGCCGACACCTCCGACACCCACACCTTCAGCATCGACACGACCGGCATGCTTGGATCGGTGACCAACAACGGTGACGGAACGTTCTCATACGATCCAAACGGACAGTTCGAGAACTTGGCTGTCGGCGAGACGACGACGGATACGTTCACTTACACGGTCGACGATGGCAATGGCGGTTCGTCGACGGAGACGGCGACCATCACGATTACCGGTGCAAACGACGCGCCGGTGGCGGTTGCTGTCGCCGGGGCTGTTGACGAGAACGGTGCCGCGATCATCGTCTCGGCCGACTTCACCGATGTGGACACCTCCGACACGCATACGTTCAGCGTTGATACAACGGGTACGGCCGGATCGGTGACGAACAACGGCGACGGCACCTTCAGTTACGATCCGAACGGCCAGTTCGAATATCTGGCGGCCGGCGAGACGGCGACGGATACGTTCACCTACACCGTCGATGACGGCAACGGCGGTACGTCGACGGAGACTGTCACGATAACGATCACCGGTCAGAACGATGCGCCTGTGGAAGCCGCAGTGACCGGGGCTGCCGATGAGAATGGTGCGGCGATCACGGTTTCGGCCGATTTTACGGATGCCGATACCTCCGACACGCATACCTTCAGCATCGACACCACCGGCACGGCCGGGTCGGTGACCAACAACGGTGACGGCACCTTCGGTTACAACCCGAACGGCCAGTTCGAATATCTGGCTGTCGGCGAAACGGCGACGGATACGTTCAGCTATACGGTCACAGATAGTCAGGGCGCCAGCTCGACCAACACGGTGACGGTAACCATCTCCGGTCAGAACGACGCGCCGGTGGCAGCGGCCGTTGCGGGCAGCACGGACGAAGACACAGCCCTTCAGATTGCCGCCAGCTTTACCGACATCGACGCGTCCGATACCCACACGTTCAGTGTCGATACGACGGGCACGGCTGGGTCAGTCACCAACAATGGGGACGGCACCTTCAGCTACGATCCAAGTGGTCCGTTCGATTATCTCGCTGCGGGCGAGACGGCGACGGATACGTTCACCTATACCGTTGACGACGGTAACGGTGGCACTTCCACCGAGACGGTGACCGTGACGATTACCGGCGTCAACGACGCGCCCGATGTCGACGCCCTTTCGGCGGCGGCCAATGAAGACGGTCCATCTGTCATGGTTGCGGCCAGCTTTACGGACGCGGACAGCGTGGGTCCCTTTACAATTTCGATCGATACGACAGGAACGATCGGGTCGGTGACCGATAATGGGGACGGCACCTTTACCTATCTTCCGAACGGCCAATTTGAGTATCTGGCGGTCGGAGAAACTGCGACGGATACGTTCAGCTACACGGTCGACGATGGCAATGGCGGAACCTCAACCGAAACGGTGACCATCACGATCACCGGTCAGAACGATGCGCCGGTGGCTGCCGCCGTTGCGGGCACCACGGACGAAGACACAGCCTTCCAGATCGCCGCCAGCTTTACCGATGTCGACACTTCCGACACGCACACCCTCAGTATCGACTCCACCGGAACGATTGGCTCGGTGACCAACAACGGCGACGGCACTTTCAGCTACGATCCAAACGGCCAGTTCGAATACCTGGCGACCGGCGAGACGGCGACAGACACATTCAGCTACACGGTCGACGATGGCAATGGCGGTACGTCGACCGAAACGGTGACTGTGACGATTACCGGCGTCAACGACGCGCCGGATGTAGCCGCCCTGACGGCCACGGCCAATGAAGACGGACCATCGGTGACGGTGGCAGCAAGCTTCACGGATGTCGACAGCGCCGGTCCGTTCACGATCTCGATCGATACCACCGGTACGCTTGGCACCGTGACCGACAATGGCGATGGAACCTTCACCTATCACCCGAATGGACAGTTCGAGAACCTGATCCCGGGTGTGACCGCGACGGATACATTCACCTACACGGTTACCGATGATGGAGGAGCCAGCTCCACGGAGACAGTCACGATCACTGTCGAAGGCCAAGTGGAGCCTACCAAGCTGATTGCGTCGGATGGTGCGACGAGTGATTCCTTTGGCCTTCAGTCGTGTATCAATGACTACGGCGTCGTAGCCGTCTCTGCCACCTATGACGACGATCTGGGAGGACAATCCGGAGCGGTTTACGTCTACTCGCCGGACATCAACGGCGGTTACAGCGAAACCAAACTGAATGCTTCAGATGGAGCGGCAAATGATTGGTTCGGAACCCGACTTGCAATCAACAATTCTGGGGTTGTCGCGGTTAGCTCTATTTGGGACGATGACCTTGGGGACGCCTCTGGCTCTGTCTATGTTTACACCCCGGATGGTTCCGGCGGCTATTCGGAAGTCAAGCTGACAGCTTCAGACGGCGGTACCTACGATAATTTCGGCATGGGCCTGTCGATTAACGAAGCCGGGGTTGTCGCCGTTGGCGCAACCCTCATATATGGATCGGGAGCGGCCGGTGCGGTTTATGTTTATACGCCGGACAGTGCTGGAGGTTACACGGAAGCCAAGTTGATGGCATCCGACGGGGAAACAGGCAATTTCTTTGGTTGTCCCGCAAACATAACCGATGACGGCGTTATCTTTGTCGGGGCCTCTTACCATAATTCCGGCACGGCACATCCTGGTGCGGCCTATATCTATTCCCCCGATGGCGCAGGCGGATATACGGAAACGAAGCTGGTTCCTTCCGATGATCAGTCCGAAAATGACTTCGGCCTCAGCGGTGCGGTAAATGCGCATGGAACGGTCGTTGTCAGTGCTCCGAAAGCCGATGACAATGGGACTGGCTCTGGCGCACTCTACGTTTATGAACCTGATGGTTCCGGTGGGTACACAGAAATCAAGATTCTGCCCACGGATGGTGCGGCTCAAGACAATTTTGGCTCCGTAACGGCGATCAATGACGATGGCGTGATCGTGGCTGGAGCTTATGGAGATGACGTTACCGGCTCTGCCTATGTGTTTGTTCCAGACGGTGCAGGCGGTTACACCGAGTTCAAACTGGCGCCATTTGATGGGCAATCCGGTGATAGCTTTGGCTCCTATGTGTCGATCAATGAGGATGGTGTGGTTTCGGTCGGAGCCACTGCCGGCGATGGCCAGGCTACAAACAGCGGTGCCGTCTACATCTTTGTGCCCGATGAGAACGGAAATTATGTCGGGGCGAATGGAGCAGTTTACCAAGGCGTAGCCGCGTCGTTGAATCATGCTCCGGTGGTGAATTCCGTAGCTGTCCCCGTTTCTGAGGATGATGTGGTCGTCGCTATTACAGCAAATTATTCGGATTTCGACATCTCCGACACGCACACATTCAGCATCGATACCACTGGAACGGTCGGCTCGGTGACCAATAACGGCGATGGCACGTTCTCTTACGATCAGAACGGTCAGTTCGCGTATCTGGCGGCAGGCGAAACAGCGACTGATACGTTCACTTACACGGTTACGGATGGTGATGGTGCGAACTCGACCGATACGGTGACGGTGACAATTTCGGGTCAGAACGATGCACCGGTGGCCGTTGCTTTGACGGGCAGCTCGGACGAAGACACGGCCAGTCAGTTCACTGCGAATTTCACCGACATCGATGCCTCGGACACACACACCTTCAGTGTCGATACCACGGGCACGGCAGGGTCAGTCACCAACAATGGGGACGGCACCTTTAGCTACGATCCAAGCGGCGCATTCGACTATCTGGCTGTTGGCGAGACGGCCACGGACACGTTCGCCTATACCGTCGACGACGGTAATGGCGGAACCTCGACGGAAACGGTGACGGTGACGATCACCGGGGTCAACGACGCGCCGCTGGCCCAGGGCATGGCACTGATTGCGAGCGAGGACACGCCGTCCGTGACCTTCACGCCCGATTACTCCGATGCCGACGTCAATGACAGCCAGACGGTCAGCTTCGATCTCGGTGGGATGTCACCGGCGGGCTCGCTCACGGACAATGGCGACGGCACATATACCTATACCGCGGGGGGCAGCTACGATTATCTGGCCGCCGGCGAGACGGCAGCGGAGAGCTTCAGCTATACGGTCACCGACAGCCAGGGCGCCAGCTCGACCAACACAGTGACGGTGACAATCACCGGCCAGAACGATGCACCGGTTGTGGCGGCTCTTACTGCGACTGCCGAAGAAGATGGCCCTGCAGTTACCGTCGCTGCTCAGTTCACAGACATTGACGTGTCAGATACGCATACGTTCAGCGTCGATACCAGCGGCACGCTCGGGTCGGTGACCAACAATGGCGACGGTACCTTCACCTATCACCCGAATGGTCAATTCGAAGTCCTGAACCCGGGAGACACGGCCACCGACACCTTCACTTACACCGTCGATGACGGCAATGGCGGCACCTCGACCCAAACGGTAACCGTTACGATTGAAGGGCAGGTGGAAGCTTCCAAGCTTGTTGCTTCTGACGGGGCTTCAGGCGATGTGTTCGGCGTCGCCACGACGGTGAATAATCTGGGTGTCGTTCTGTCGGGGGCGAGCCGGGACGACGACGCAGGGACCGATTCAGGATCTGCCTATCTGTATCGTCCGGATGGCTCCGGAGGCTATACGCAGCTCAAGCTGACACCGTCCGACGGGGCCGCGTCGGATATCTTCGGTGCTGCGGTTGCGTTGAACGATGCGGGCACAGCAGTTGTTGGAACCTACGTCCAGGATAACAGTGGTGGTGCCGTTTACGTGTTCCGCCCTGATGGCAACGGCGGCTATTTCGAGACGAAGCTGGTTGCCTCGGACGTGGCTGCGGGTGACAACTT